>Ga0265780_10002701_pt1 | contig 23834 bp, 30 predicted proteins | sample P1T30metagenome_FD_192432 | JGI IMG/M metagenome (GOLD analysis project Ga0265780, IMG submission 192432) | Plant litter microbial communities from East Loma Ridge, Irvine, California - P1 T30 | ecosystem: Environmental > Terrestrial > Plant litter > Unclassified | place: USA: California... | reverse complement strand
CCCCCCCCCCCCAGGTATGTGGATGTATTTCCGCAGGGGCAGGTGGGGTGAGAGGGTGGGGATGTAGGATAAGTGTAGTGTAGGTGGTTGGGTTGTATGTGGTATGTGTATTGGCGTTTTCGGAACAGGTGGGAATTGTAGAGCGAGTTTGAGTGTTCTGCATAGTTTTTGAAATATGATGGATTCGCGACATTGTTTTTTACTGGCTTTTTCAGGCGTTTTTGTACAGTGAGTGATTGGTTACGATTTGAATATGCGTGACGAGGGTGAGCGAGACTGAATATAGGTACATGGACAGCGCATACGAGGCTGACTCTACGTGGAGAAGGAGTACGACGGTGCACTGATCCCGGTGCTTCCGGGTGAAAAGAGAAGATGAGTGGGGCGCATTCTGCATGTTTACATGGGCGAAAAGCTGTAGACATTCATCACGTATGCTACTACATCACGCACGTACTTTGCAGGAAATTTGTTGACGACACGCATGTGTTTATACATCGTGTGGGGAATAAGAGGTATTGCTGGTGAGATTGGTGCTTTGTTGCGCGGTCAGTGACACACATGGCTTCTCCAACACCAGTATTTCTCCACAGCGCAGTGCGAGGGTCTGGAGAGGATTGAAGATGTATTTGGATATTCGAGTGTGGAAAGAAAGTTGTGGTTTACGGATTTGTATGTCGCATTTCGATCGCAGCATTGTTTGCGAAAATTTTCGTTCAAACCACGGTTCAAACTACGGTTTAAACCACGGTTTCAAGCACAGTTTAAACCAACGTCTGAACCGCAATAAAATCTATCCTGACAATTGTTACTATTCACTTTGTTGAACATCCTCGATGTCTAACGTAATATGCACGGACCACGTTAACCTATCAGGAATACGTTCTCAACGTTATCTCAACGACCAAGTGATTTATAGCGTTCTTCGGCACTTTCACGCATAACGGACTAGATGTACCTAAGGATGTACGACAACCACATGGATCCTACATGTCTACTTATGACCAGACCCATACCCGACCGACCGCCATCCGACTACCGCCTGACTACCGCCTGACTGCAGTCGGGCCATAGCCTGGCTACACCTGCCGGAGCTCGACCTGCACTAAGAGACGCATACTTTACATGTATGAATTGATTCAAGCATGTTAAAGAAAAGCTAAATCACCCCCTGAAGTGTATAAGGACCCTTCAAAGGTCTTCACATACATCAAATACATCCTCAACACTCCTTCTCTGCACAAGAGGATGGAAGATAGCAGTCGTCATGTACAACACGATATAAGCACCCGACACAACGGTGACAGTTGTGTCAGGACATCAGCCAGCTTCAATTCTGACTATATCTAGGGTCCGGTCGCCGACCCGGTTGCAACTCAGTTGCAACTCAATTGCAATCAAATTGCAATTAAATTGCAATTAAGACTCAACCTAGATTCAACCAAAAAGTTTCATCTAAGATTTTTTCGAAGAGGAAGATATCACGCAACAAGGTCCCAATTCCGCGAACTGAAGATGCCTTCGAGATGCTTGATCGCATCGTCGTCGCCATGCCACGAAAAGGCACACGATCGCGATCGACGCAGTACACCTTCGCCTAGCACCTAGTTAAGCCGGTTTTCATTTTCTCAACCCCGCTCGCATATTTTCACCGCTCTTCCTACATCACACACAGCCATCTCCACAACGCTGCGAGTCCTCCCACGGCACCGACAAGATGGATTCTATTCATGTGGCTAATCCTGAGATTGACGAGGGACTAATGATGTATCTAAATGAACGCCAAAAAAAAAAGGTACGTATTAGGGCTTCGAAGCGCGACCGTCCACTGACTGTACTCCATCATCAGACGAAGCAGCTACAGCGGGCATGAACGCCAACGAAGCAGCCCGCAACAACGCCAATATCCGCCCACTCATCGTCACGCAAACCATTCCTTTCAACGTCTCAAAAGGTCTCATCTCGGGCTGCAATGTCTGCGGCCAGACCACAGCCGCCAGCAACTGTAATGGCTGCAAAGTCGTGTCGTACTGTACCCACGAGCACCAATCGCTCGACTGGCCCGCCCACAAGCAACACTGCAGCAAGATCAAGAAAGCCAGAACACGTCTCGAAGCACAGGAGATTGCTCTCAGCGCCCACCCCGGCGATACGAATACACCGCGTAACGCCCTCGACCCGGACAGCGCGGCATACGGCAATCTCTGGACCCACGAGGGAACGCGACCATACATGAAAGCACGCTACGAGCTCGTAGATGCGCTGCTAAAAATCAACACCAAACGCGCAGTCGAAGCAGCGTTCGCGCACTGCAAGGAAATGCTACGTCTCAACCGCACTGACAACCAAGGTATCAGCAACATCGTGCCCGCGCTCTTCCTCCGGCTCGCCCAGGACCACGAATGCTACAGCATGCTGCGCTTCACGTACATCGGACCCGACCCGTCTGGCCGCGTAGACGCAATGGAGCCTGTGTCCGACTTTTTGCGGCCCCATGTACCGCTCGCTCACCTCGTTGCTCTTGTGCTGATCAAAGTGCGTCTGTTTATCGACGTGAGGCGCATTCTTGCGCGCACCCAATCTGGATCATGGGTAAGTGGCATCATGGGCGAGAACCACGCTACGTTCGAGAACGGAACTGTTGATCCGCGGGTTGCGTCTGATTTCCTACAGGGCCAGATCGTGGGCATGGTCGTGGGGATTACGGTGGCGAACGAGCATTTCTGGCCTGTGCTGTTGAGCCCTAGTGATAATTTGACGGTTCGGCCGCATGGGTATACGAGGGGGAGTAAGCAGGAGATGCAGATTGTGCTGCAGCATTGCTATAATGCGTGGTTCGAGTCAGAGGGGTCGTTTGAGGTTGTGAGGGAAGTATTGAGTGATCCGGATGTTAGGAGGGAGATGACGAAGGAGGCGCCTGGGGAGGCGGAGCTTGAGAGGTGGGGGGAGTATTTTAGGCGTAATCCTGGACCATGTTGAAGGGGTAGTGGGGTTTCGATTGAGGATCACGTCGATTGTGGAGGGTAAGGAGAAGGGAGATGGAGTAAAGTCTAGCTAGTAACAGTTGTATCGATGTATTTCGCCGACCGATCATTCTTTCGAGTTCTTGCGACCAAAACAAACATCCTCTTTCATGTTGCCAGTGTATGGACTGTGGGATGTGCGACCTCCGCCCACGGGTGACGGGACTATGTCGACATTGAATCGAGCACATTGGTCTTTTGGTATGGAGTAGGTCACTTCAAGCGCACTGAGCTGAGATACGATTGTATTGCTCATGAATAAACCTCCAAGCATTTCTGTCATCGGACTTGAACTGGATCGAGAGTCAGGACATAACGAATTCATTGATCTGTTATGCCTGGGCGGAGAAGGGAAGTGCAACTCCAGTCAATTCATCACGAGTGTTTGCTTTCGAAAGTGAAAGGTATGCTACATTTTGGCCTGACATGTTGTCGGGTGAATTTTACACTTACATCAACGCAGGGAGAAAACGCTTCGTTACACTACGCCACCGCTGAAAGTATAGCCATCTGAGCACCGAACTGCTCGGCGTTGGTTCTTTTCACTTCTTCGCCACGCCGCAAGAGGTACTTAAGCTCATTGCACTCCGTCAACGAGCTGATATTACTGCGCGGTAGTTCATAGTGTGGGGGCTGTCCTCCGTGGCTTGTGATGCCTAGAACCGAGAGGCTCTTGTGTCGATACATGTGCTGCTCGATGCCTGCTTGCCCAATCACTTGGGAATATGCGCTATGATTGCGGAAGATGCAGCCAAGGACTTCAGCGGGGACATGCTCGAGACGTACGCAAGCTCGTTTTCGCAAGCGTGCATTGTAGTCATCAGAGCCGCCGACCACGCCTCTTTGATATTGATATTGTGTAAGTCATCCAACACTGTTAAATGGCATCCTCTACTTTACGAAGTGGGCAGCGGTAATGTCCTCGACGCTACGGGGGTCGGCAATGCGTTTCTGACTGGACTCAAGGTGAGTTGGAGCGTGGAGCAAGATGCGGTGGAAGCTCCGGTATTTTCCAATGTTGCGGCGAGTTTTGCTGTGAATCAGATTGGACTGCCGTTATTACATGTCGTTCGTGAGCAGGAAACGTAGAATGGCGAGAAGATTGCAGAGCGAGTGACAAGCTACAAGCCTGATATAAAAGATCTGTAAAGTTGAGCACGAAGCTTGCAATGAAGCCTCGTCGGGAAGAAGACGCTATCAAAGACTACTGCAATCGTCACCCACTCACGTGCGCCAGCAAGACGATCAACGAATTCTTTTGTCGAGTCAGTCAGTCCATCTCGATTCCATCATCTCGGCCTTGACACTGAGCAATGTCGAAAAACAAAACCACCACAGAATCCTGCTCCAAGGCATGTTGTTGCATGCCGATACGCGAAACTGTTTGAAGATCGACTGTGTCGTTTGGTGAAACGCTAGTGCGCAACACTTACCCCGAACAGTGACACCATGGAGATAGCGCGCCATTATTAGAAACGCGGATGATGTGCTCAATGGTGCTTGGCAGTTTTGCTTGTTGTGACTTGGCTGCGATGGTGGCTGATGATGGGTGAAAGTGCCGACTTGGGTTTATGGTTGTGTGGTCGTGGAGTCCGTACTGAGTGCTGCGCAACACGAAAGCATCAATACCGCACAACGACGCGACCGATTATGATCCTGGGGTTTTCCATGGCCAGAGACGCATTTCAGAGAATGGTTCCATTGATTTGCGTTTCTTTTCTTTTCGCATTGCAAGTTGTAAAGCTTGCGTTCCTTGGCTGCCGTGATCCCGTCGTTACCCATTAGCGTTTCGGCACCACGCATTGAAGGTTCACGCCTTGGCATCTCAGCCTCTTCTCCAGGCACAGGTTGAAACTCTGTTCCGGAACGTGGCCACCAGTCACTGTGCAGACATTGATCTTATTCTCGTGCCAAGGCAGGCAAAGAAACGGCAACTCGTAGCCAAGCACGTTTGGCCTCGTGCGGAGAGCCTGGAGCGGAGACCTCTGAAGCATCTCATGATTTGCAACCATGGGCAATCTGAGGGATGCCATTCTGGAAGACTGAATCCTCCGGTGATGTGGTGGGCATGATGCTGGAGCCGCTTGCTTGGCGATGAATGGTGGCGAGCTTGTGGTGAGGGCAGGCGTGGTATAAGATGAATGGATCGAGGCGCCCTTGAGTCCATCATCAGCCAACAACTTCCACCTTCTCTTCTCTAATACACATCAACAGCCTGGTGCTATTTGCTTCTCGCATTCATTTCGTCTTTTTAACATTCTAATTCTCGAGTTGATCTCGTTTCCAATACTTCAAAATGTACTTCTCTCAGCAACTCGCACTTATCGCGGCTCTCGCAGCCTGCTCTTCCGCCCACGGTGTGGTTACCAAGATCACCGGTGCCAATGGTGTTGTCATGCCCGGTCTGACCGTCCAGGACGGCACTCCTCGTGACTGCTCCTCCAAGTAAGCATGAGCTCAAGAGACTCAATCATGACGATACTAACAACTCAATCAGCGGCTGTGGATCCCAGGCGGACACTGCCATTATCAAGGACAGCGAGATCGCCTCTGGCAAGGCCGGTCCACTTGGTCGCACACAGGGCAACGGCGTAGTCGACGCTGCTGTCATGGTCGGCGCTTTCATGGGCACCGGTGCTGCACCGCCCGCCAACAACGGAGCTTCAGGCAGTGTTGGTGTTGAAGACAACATTCAAGGCCAGGCTGGACAGCAGCAGAAGCGTCAGTTGCTTGCTGGTCTTCTTGGTGGCGGCAAGGGCAAGGCCGGCGGCGCTGGCGCTGGTGCCACCGGAATTGCAGGTCTCCTGGGCGGTGGTGGTGACAAGAACACCGGCCCACCTGAGGCTGGTGTTGCTGCTGCTGCGGGCGCTGGTGCTTCCAGCGGACTGCCTACAGCTGCTGCTGATGGAACCGTCACGATGACTATGCGCCAGGTAAGTCATGGTATCTTCTCCCATCAGAACCGTCTAACAATCCGCAGATCAACCAGGACGGAGCTGGTCCCTTCACAGCCGATGTGGATGGCACCTCCGGCGGAACCAGCGAGGCTGCTATGCAGTCCGCTACCGTCACCCAAGACGTTCCCGGTCTGGGCATCCAAGGTCTCTCTCTTGCGACCACCACCGACTTCGAGATGAAGGTCCAGATGCCCGCTGGCATGACTTGCGACGCTACCGTCGCCGGTACCCCCAACGTTTGTGTCATGCGCGTTCGCAACGGTGCGGGTGCTGGTCCCTTCGGTGGCTCTGTCGCCTTCACACAGACCGCTGCGGCCAGGAAGCGCGCCATTGCCTACAAGCTCAAGAAGCGCATGGAAATCAACAGGAAGAACTAGGTGCATTGCTGCACGACCAGAGTCTGGGATAGAGGGTGGAGCTAGAGTTTCTTAGCACATATGTGACCTGACAGGAGCAGTGTCATTCAGCGTTGGGTTTGGATTTGTATATAGATAAGAAGTAATGGAAGTTGTTGCTGTTCATTCGTCTCATCGATGCGGTGTTGTCAGAGGACCAATAACCAGCGAAGCCAGCTTTGGGATCAGCTGCGACGGTCCGACTTCGGAAGAGACTGATCAAGTAGCTAGGGCGCTCGCTGTGGTTACGAACAACCTTATCGTGAAGGTCCAGGAAAATGAGTCGTTCACGGGTGGAGGTGTCCACTCAACGTCTTCAAAGTGGGGCAAGGAGGATCCTGCCAAGCTAGGCTAGCCACCTTTTCTTCACTTCCTCCTCGGAGCTTACACCATGACGTTCATTTTGACCGCATTTATGACTTGAACATAGACTACAATGGTATCGGTTTGGGCGCATTTTCTCGCTTCGGTCTACCTTCAAAAGCTGCATCCGAACAGTCAGCTGGTGGAGGTGGCGCGCTCGAAGCCAGTGATCGGTTGACCTTCTCGCGCAATGCGCCGCCCTTATCGCACCATCGCTGGCACTTGGTCAATTATCCATGTCAATGAAGGTCCGATGTGGCCGTTGCCAAGTGATATCAAGTATAACATCTAGCCATATGTTCTAGATAATCAAGCTCCGGTACTCGAAGGCCAGCACCTCTCGTTTTCCATCATGGCACTTTTCGACAACAAGGGTCCCGCAGAGAACGCCTCGCCCTCGGCAAGCTACAATGACGGCGATTTCTCACGTATCGATCCGGATTCTGGTGTCAAACGAGGCCTCAAAACAAGACATCTCTCGATGATGGCTCTGGCAGGAATTATCGGTCCCGGCATTTTGGTTGGCACGGGAGGCGCTCTCGCAAATGGCGGCCCTGCGTCGCTCATCATCGGATTTGGAATCATAGGATTGATCGCGTTCAGCGTGACACAATCTTTAGGAGAAATGACGACGCTGTATCCGACTGGTGGTGCGTTCGTAACATTGTCTGATCGATTTGTGGACAAAGCTTTCGGTGTAGCTGTTGGGTGGTAAGTCAATTTTTCAAGCAAGATCCATCAATTCCGAAGGCGCCTATCAAGAGCACTGGAGAGCGATATGGGTTGGGAAGAGATCTGGTGGGTATGCGTATAGCTGAGCAGCTTTTGACGTTCATCGCTCGCGCTTCCCGACCAAGTCATATTGTCTCGTAGCTAGCGAAATGGGCAACGTCAGTGTTGACATCAGGGCTGACATCAATCTAGGCAATACTGGTTAGTATGGGCAACCGTCTTAGCCAACGAGTACAACGTCATCTCATCCCTCATGGTCTTCTGGAGCGACAAAGTGCCCTTGTACGGATATTTTCTCATATTCTGGTTTGCCTTTACAGCATTCCAGATGCTTGGAGTCGAATCTTTTGGAGAAGCCGAGTTCTGGCTCGCGCTGTTCAAGCTTTTTGGTCTATGCTCGTACTTCCTCTTCAGCATCATCTACGTGTCTGGTGGCTTGATCGGCCAGACAGAAGCCATCGGGTTTCGGTACTGGAATGATCCTGGAGCATTCACAAACGGCTTCAGAGGCGTCGCTCAGGTCTTTGTGTTTGCGTCTACATTCTATGCTGGAGTGGAAGCTGTCGCGGTGGCGGCAACGGAGACAAGAAATCCTAGCGTTGCAGTGCCTCTCGCCATCCGTCAAGTCATTTGGCGAATCCTCTTCGTGTACATGGTACGTAGTCCCTCTGTACGAAATGTTTGTGAGATGTTTGTGAGACAAGCACTGACTACGTACATTCACCTTACAGGGGGTCGCATTCTTCTTCGGTCTCACCTGCCCTTCCGATGCGGACGGTCTCGTCAACGGAGCTAGTCGTGCGCTGAAGAGCCCCATGACTATTGCTATCCAAAACGCTGGCTGGGAAGGCGGAGTGCACCTCATCAATGCTTTCATCTTCGTTACGGTCCTTTCGGCTGCGAATAGTTCGATTTACATCGGATCCCGGACCATACTGTTCATGAGCCAAGAAGGAATGGCTCCGCGATTTCTAGGGAAGACGAACGCTCGTGGTGTTCCCTATCCTGCCATCATCTTTACCAATCTCTTCGGTTTCATCTCCCTGATGAATCTTAGCACTGGAGGCGGAAAGGCGTATGGTTACATCATCAACCTCAGTGGCGTGTCTACGTTCCTTGTTTGGGCCTCGATCTCATTCACCCACATCCGCTTTCGCAAAGCCTGGGCGGCTCAAGGACGACTCCCGGATCAATTACCGTTCAAGTCAATTGCTTATCCCTGGAACTCATACTTCGGACTGTCTGCCAACATCTTTCTTGCTCTCGTTCAGGGCTGGACAACTTTGAGTCCATTCGACGCAGGTTCTTTTGTCGATGCGTACATTCTGCTTCCACTCTTTGGCATCATCTACGGCGGCTACAAGTTCTGGTTCAAGACGCGATATTGGCGGAGTCACGAGATTGATCTCGATGCAGGGATGAGGAAAGATCTAGATACCAAGGAGGTTCCAGTTGTTGAGGAGACCGAAGTGGGCTCGCGCGGACAACAAGGATTTCTAAAAAGAACATGGGCTAATTTTTGAGCAATGGCGAGGAGTCTTGGGATGGACTTTAGACGCTGTTGTTAGTGACCGTTGTATCAAGCTGTGCGGAATCGAGAGTTTTGGAGTCTCTGTGGGGTACAAACTTCGTGTTCACCGAGTCGGTCTCCGAAAAAATGCCATGTCAAGTGGTATGGCGGCCTCAATGTTAAATGCCCGTGACAAATCGGTCGGGCTATACTTTGATTCCACATTGACCCTCGACGTGCGCTTCGTCGCACTCGTCATTCTTGTGTTGATTGAACACTACAGAACCTTTGCTGAGACCTCAAACACGATACGATATGTATAATAGATACCTAATGAGGATCGAACCGCATGGAATTGTCCAGTGGGAGTTACATGGCGAAGGCATGAGATCCTGGTAGAGCATCCTTGTCCCATTGGTCAGATTGTGATGTGCGCTGCATAATTTCAAAGCGGACCACAACCGCGCCGCCAACCTGCAGCACACCTTTTGTTCCTGCGCTGTTTTAAAGTAGTCTTTGCTTCAAAAATTTGATTGCAAACTCACATACCCGCTGTCATTCGCCTCCTCGTATACTCTGTTCTACACCTTCACTAGCCAAGGTTACGGCAAACTCGTAGTCTGCTCCAATGATGTCGATGCCAAACGGCAAAGTTCGACAACGGGCTTGGAAACCCAAGAACCGCACTGGGTGCAAGACATGCAAGTGAGTGATTTCGGCCTGGCGCGTCCCGCACCTTTGGCTCGCGAATCTTTTATGACACTCCCTTGGGAAGCAATTTGATAGGTTCGAGTCTTTTTGCCTTTTCAAGAATGAACGATAATTAAAGTGTGCGCCGATCATCAGTCGCTAACGTCTACAGGATCAGAAAAGTCAAATGCGATGAAGAAAAACCACATTGCAAACGTTGTACGTCGACTGGCCGAACGTGCGATGGGTACGACCCGAACTTTCGGCCAACCTCCAATTCGCCGCCTTCAAACGGATCACCACCACGACAGGGTATTCTGCGGACAGGTCGTGAGCCTACTCGATCTCACTCACCTGTTTTCTTGGCGCCAGCTTTGCGTCTGAAAACCGAACAGGAGAAAAGCAGCTTCGAATTTTTCGCGGTCTATTCGAATGTCCAACTACGAGGCTTCCTAGACTCTCCCTTCTGGCAAAGAGAAATCTTGCAGGCTGCATATCAAAATGAGGCGATTCAGCATTGCATCATCGCGCTCGGTGCTATGCATCGTAGATTCCATGAGGGTAGCAATTCCCACATCAACGAAGCAGACGTGACAGACGAGTATCTGCAGTTTGCTTTGCGCCAATCAAACCAAGCTATACAAGAGATCATGAAAACCAGTAGCGCTGGACCCCAAGAGGCGAGACCAGACAAGGTGACACTGATGGTCTGTGCTATCTTATTCTCCAGTATGGCTTGTCTCCAAGGGCATCAAAGGGAGGGGCTCCTGCATCTTCAGAGCGGCATCAAGATGCTGAACGAACTGGATCGAGAAGGAACGGAGAAACCGGAAAGCCATCCAGTCGACGTAGAATCGCTGCGCTCGATCTTCCTTGGTCTGGACATACAAGCTCATTCGATTATGAATGGAGATGCCCGTGCTCGATGGGAATCGGTGTCTCGAACGGTGCAGCCGAAGGTGCTGGAGCCCATGGACGTGGAGAGTGATGCGCTTCTCGCCATTGAACGATACTTTCAAGCCTTGTTTAGCCACGCCTTGTCCTTTCTGCAGGACACCATACATCGATCCACGGAAGAGAGAGACGACGTGTACCATGGCTATGTTCGCTTGCTTAGACGTCTCGACCACGGTACCGACACACTTCAAATGCTCTGCGCGAAATCTACACAAAGCAAGAGCGACGACAGCCAGCCTCTGACTGCGTTGCAGTTGTTGCAGAGCCAGTTAGAATATGTTCTTAGATCACCGAGACAAAGTCTGGAAAGAAAGTTCGAATTTGTGGTTGATCCAACGGGCAAGAAGCTCGACATTGCAAGTCACTTCACAAGAATGCTCGATCTTGCCTCGAAACTGCTTCCAAATAATCCGAAGCTCCCACCAGTCTTCACCACAGCCTCCGGCCCATTGCAAGCCTTATGGCTGATTGCAACACGTGCGCCTTCCGATCGTTTAGATCTGCGCAAACGTGCAGCCGCACTCATGCGAAGCTGTCCGCGAAGAGAGGGCTTTTGGGACGGTTCTGTGGCCTCGAGTCTAATTGACCAGGTGATGAAAATCGAGCAAGAAAGCACCCGAGAGGAGTTTGGCTTGTCTGAGGATCCAGGCTATGATCTGATCGTCCCTGAGGATCTGCGAATTATCAATGTTGCTTTATCGTACGATGAGGAAGACGACCGAAAAGCCCAGATCAACTTCAGGAGTGGGAGGGACATGGCGCAGCGGACACCTGGCAGGGATACAATGGTTACTTGGTGAATCGTCTCCTGTTGGCGCACTTGTGCTGATAGCTGGTAGGTTCAACTGTCGGTTACGGTGGCTGCTGGTGCCCTTTCGCCACATATCATCAGTACTTCTGGTACGCTGAACTGGGGTCCCGACCAGGATATGCAAAGTATTTCTTTGCTGCTGAAGTGAAGCAACGTTTTCGCATCGGATTGGAATACACTTGTAGCCGCCCTTTCCATGCAACTATCGCCACTTCTGAGACTAAGTCGAGACTGCTAAAAGAGCAGGAAAAACGAACGAAGAGGCTCATGTCCCTCGCAAACGTCCTGCGAGTCTCAGATACGGCGAGAAGCCCACGCGCTGGACTTCTCGCCGCCAGTTAGCATGGAGCAAAGCCAAGAAGGAGGTCCTCAGGTTTGATGAAGGCCGGCCGTCGAATTCCTATCCACCTCTCGGTTCGACCAATTACAGAGCTGCATGCTTCAGGTGCCAGCAGGGATTTACACGAAACCAATTGCGGAATGTTACTTCTGCGATCGGTGTCAAATATCCGCCATTTGCGTACATCCCAGCCTTTGGGATTGCGTTGATCAAATAAGAGTCATAGTATTCGAGAAGCTGTACCAGCAACAGAGGAAGAGGACCGAATTCAAACGTGTGCGAGCGGAAAATGAAGTACCTTCTAGAAGTGCGCTGCCAGAACAAAATTTGTGTCGCTCCTGGGTTTCTGCTCGTATGCTCTAAGGGAGTTTGACTGAAGATCAGTTCGTTGCCGTTGCGAGACGACCGCGTTAGCAGGAGCCCTCACTGTCTGGTGCAGTCAGTACAGGAGATCAGGAAACAGCTTTCTACGGACACTATTCAAAAAGACGTAGATGCTGACATGTTATGCTCAATGTTGTGATCACAGCCCCAACATGAAGCAACCCCCCATGTGGAGAACAGGCACTTGGCCCAGAGTGGTTAGTTGCGCGCCGGTTTACCACAATTGGAAAGGTGCGCTGGCACAATTGGCTTGTCTTCCTCGACTCCAAAAAAGGGTGCGAAAACATCAGCACGCGACAACAGACTGATAGACACGTGAGTTGGAGATCAATCGCTCCTCTGGTCGTCGCAAGAGTTCGAGAGCCCCTTTTGAGAGACCTATATCGCTTCCTCCGTGAGGCTGCATTCCTTCAGCCAGCCAATGTCCACACTTACTGCAGCCGCGCCTAAACCGACTTCGACTTCACATTGTTTCTTCGCGAAGCCATCGAAACGGGCTCCGATTTCGCGCTTGCTGCCGCACGGGAGCGGGCCAGACCCAAATACCAGAACTCTCGAATTGTCGATATTCAGCTGAGGCTGAGCCACAATTCGGCGCTACTGTACGAAAGGCTCCGAGCTGGACCCAACACACAAGCATGCGCATCTTCTCCAATGAACGGGGTAACTCGATTTCCGAAATGCTTAATCGGAAGCCGTGCCACATTTGCAGCGAATAGAAAGTAAGAGGACACGATAAGGCCTGCTATTTTCGACCGCGACATGGAGCTTGTTTGTGCTTCATCTTCGCGTGCCTGTTATTGCTGACTGCTTGCTGTCAGATCACATATTCCCAAAAGCGCAAGCCGGACGATCTCCGCCTCCAAAGGACCATCGTACAGGCCGGGCGGACCGCCAAAAATCTGGAAGATGCTTCCAAGTGCTAAATCAATGCATCGAATGCCTAAGATACATGGTACTAGTCACTGCACACATCCCTGTTCCAGCCCTCCACATGTCAGTGCAGCCTCACGCTATGCCGACCAGGGTGGTCAGACCTCGCGAACATTTCAGCCACTGGGGGAGAATAGGGTAGGCGGTGGAAACTATCTCGCACAAATTGATGTGTTGGCGCATTGCTACACCCAACGAGTAAGGCACGACACTGGTAACGAGCTGTCTCAAGCATGCGGTGAGCGCGGCGTGGCGCAGAGGCTTGCCCGGCGATACTCTGTGTCCCCATCTGGAAGGGCGTAGTCACGGTCGGTGCGATAGAAATGTTGATATATGATGCTGTTGGAACGCTCGTCTGGAGGATGTCTGTACGCCGCCTTGGACCATTCTCATTCACTTGAGATATCTACTTGTAACACGGTCAGGGATCGTGACTTCTTCTAGCAAGTCTATCTCTTCCTTCGTCACAACTCGACAACCATGGGTCACGAGGCTTACCACCACGAGGAAAAGCAGAACCTCTCTTTCTTCGCTTCACCCCTCACACACCACGCACAGGCCGAGACCACACCATATGTCGACCTCGAGCAGCAACAGAAGCACCACCATGCATCCATCTCATCCGACCCGTCATCCTCGAACCCAGAGTTTGAGAACATGGACGCTGAGATCCACGACACCCCAGCATTCCACCGCCATGCCGAAGCCACCACCGCCGAACTCTTCTACGACCTGTTCTTCGTTGCCAACCTAACAACCTTCACTTCCGTTCTGGAGATCAACGACCGCCAGTCCCTAACTGCGTACATTGGCTTCTTCTCCCTCCTCTGGCTGACATGGTACCAAGTCTCTTTGTACGATGTGCGCTTCAGTTCCGACTCTGTCTTCGAGCGTGTAGCTAAACTCATCCACTTCGGTGTCATGGTCGGATTCGCTGTTATCGGTCCCCAATGGAAACCCGGCCAGGACGTCTCCGACTACAAGATATACAAAGCGTTCGGTCTCATGCTCATGGTGTCCCGTCTCACTCTGTTCTGCCAATACGGCGTTACTTTGTTGTTCACCAAAAAGTACAAGAAGACCATTCTGCCGCTTGCTATGGTCATGGCGTGGACGCTGCTTGCTGCTGTTCTTTACGGAGCGTTGACGCCCGTGTTTCCGAAAGAGGTGCTTGACGTTGATGGCTTCCCGGTGCCGACGAAGAGCAAGACGTATATTGCGTGGTACATCATCGCTATCAGTGAGACGATTCTCACGGTCACGGTGTCTTGCACGTGGCGAATTATCTCGTTCAAGGGCACGCACATGGTTCAACGCATGTCTCTTCTTACACTCATCATCCTCGGCGAAGGCATCATCGTCATCTGCAAATCCATCTCCAAGATCGTCAAGAACGAGTATCTCTGGACGGGCGCTGTCGTCGGGCAGATCATCGCAGGTAAGCAATCTCCTTCTCTTCCACCCCTTTCCCCTGTATCTCAGACTGACATCTCCGAAAGCTGTTTGCATAATCTACTTCCTCTACATGCTCTACTTCGACCGCATGTCCGAAGAGCACTTCGGCTCCATCCGCCAACAAGTCTGGTCCTTTCTACACTTCCCTCTCCACATCGTCCTGGTGCTCGTACTCCAGGGTATCTCCCTCCTCATCATCTGGCGCCAAGCCGTCGAAAGCGTCAACGCGCTCGAAACTAACTGGGTGCCCGCGCTCAACTACCTCGACACCGGCTTCACATACGACCCATCCACATACTTCGGATCTTACATGGCCGAGGCCGACAATACATGGAGTAATGGCACCGCGTTTGCGCACTACATGAACGACACGTGCTATTCCGACGTTTTCGATTACATCCCCAAGGGCGTGGATGCGAGCAAGGAGATCAAGATCGTGGCCACGGCGTTCAAAGATATCAAAGACGGACTGGATTACTGGCAAAAGGCGGTGTCTACGGGCAAGTCCAACGAGACTGCTATCCTGCAGCTGTGGGACGGCATGAACAGCATGACGGCAGCGACGTACAAGACGCTTTTCGACACATTCAGCGTGACGGTCGCGAAGAGGAAGGTCCTCAAGGCGGGTGCGAAGGATTACCAGATTACGCAGCTTCAGTACTATCAGATCTTTGATCTGATTATGAGTTATACTTTCATTGCTGTGAGTCTATTGCTCTTTCTCGAGTACAGCTGGAGCACTTGCTAATGGTACTAGGGTGGTGTCGCATTGATCCTGTACTCGCTCATCGGCGGCCTGTCGCTCACTAAGCCTGAGCGCCGCGCGGGTCCGATTGTTCGGCTGGCGGTTACGGGTGCTCTTGGTCTCGGTTTGGCGCTTGTGTCGGTCATTCGCTTTGACACGGCGGATATGAACAAGTATCTGGGAAGCGCCTGGATGGTTCCTACGATTTGCTTGACGATGTTTGCGTGTGTCGTTATTGACCACATCGGGCTGCCGAAGAAGAAGGTGCATTGATCGGAAAGTGGTAGAGTGGGCACCATGTAGCCTGAACGTTTTCAGGTCTTTGGCTGTTTAGAATCTTCTTGAGTGACACGTTGTTTAGCAAGCGATCGCTTTTTTCTTCTTTATAGATACCACAGATTGTTCTTCGTAAGACATTAATTCAAAGACTCCTCATGCTGTCATGACTACCGGGTATCATCCTCCTCGTTCAACTGCAATTGTATCCGCATAGCTTCTTGTTCCCAGAACTCGGCCGCCTGCTCTGCGCCTCGCGGTCCACCAAATACAACGATCTCCTCGCCCTCGGCACCATCCATGAGGCGCTGGAAACAGTTCTGGAATTTGGGGTCGTTGTAATGGGCGTATGGATGATCGGGATTGAGCCAGGCGCTGCAGAGGTAGCAGAAGTGGGTCTCGCAGTGGGCGCATGTCATGTCTGTCGTATTGTCAGCAATGGTTCGCGAAGAAAGGGATAGTGCTGTGGAGAGCTTACGATTGCAGCCATACGACTTCTGGCAGGGAACTGAGCAGTAAGGACATGGTGATGTGCTCTTGAGGATGAAGTTGAGCGATGCTTGATCTTCCTCTGTGAGCTGATTCAAGTCTCGTGGTTCGCAGCGCACAAGGTCACCGTGCCACGAAGCAAAGCAGACGATGCAGAACGCGATATTGCAGTCTTCGCAGATAGCCAGTCGTTCCATGCCCTGCCGACCGATGCTCCGCTTCTTGGCTGCATCTTGGTCGACTGCACCAATGTGCTCTTCCGTATCTTCTTCGACCTCCTCGTCTGACTCGTCCATCTGCGACACGTCCGTGATCTTTGGGTATTTGTCTGTTCGCATCGCGCCTTGACACCATGTGCGTGGACAGTATATGATCGTCGGATCCGACTCGATCTTTTTCTTCCGCTTGATCTTTGCGAAGCGCTCGACGGTTGCGCGATCCAGGGGGATTTGTAGGAGCTCCTTGGGTGATAGTAATCGGTCCTTCTTCCGCTTGCTGCCACCAGACTTGCCACATTCTGTTGACATACACTTGACGTTGTTGACATCACCCTCCGTGATACAGTTGTTGTAGTAGTCTTGTAGACAGGCTACGCAGAAGACGTGGCTACAGCGCTCCATGCGGTAGCAGACCGAGCCCTTCTTCGGCTCCAAGCACACCTCGCAGTCGAAAGTCTCCTTATCGAACAGCTCGCGCTTCGTCTTATTGTTATATGCCACAAGATCTTGCTGCATCTCAGAAGGAAGTGTCAGCTCCTCTAAGCCAAAGCACGTCTCAGCTTGCTCTTGGAGAGAGCTGATGTAGGAGAAGAGTATCATCCCTCCTCCGTACTCTTCCCATAGCGATTGCGCCTCGCTGATGAGCTTTTCCTGGATATTTGAGGGCAGCCATTGTAGTGCAGTCGAGAGATCGATCAAAGGCGCGCTATCGTTCGGGTATGTGGCGGGGAGGTTGATGGTGAGTTGCAGTGGAGGCAGGTACGACAGACGTTGTATATCTTCTTCGAACGTGACGGGCAGCGCTTTGCTAGGAGCCACCAGCAATTCGAGAGTGGCGCGATACGGATCCTCGGTATCAATGACGAGCTCAGGATATATGCTCAATATCGTATTGAGTTCTTCGCCGCGCTCGTCATCTAGCCCGCCATCCTCCATTCTGCCTGCTCGGGGGCCTAAGTAGAGTGAGAGTCCTGGGGTCCTGTAATGATGCTGGTGGCGGTGAATATGTTGCAGCGGAGAGAGGGCGGAGATAACTGGATAGGAAAGCGTGAGAGAAAGGGCTGCGCGTCGTGGCAACGACTATCGATTGTGGAGAAAGGCGAAGGCAAACAGACCCTGGAAGAGGCTCATGATGGTGAGTCAAGAGCCAAGTCAGGTTCGCAATTCACTATGTGAATGCGCGTGGTGAAGTCTAGCCTAACAACCATGATGCAGATGCACGAACGACCCGCTACGCCAAGCAATTCGAACATCACCGTCATCCCGCATCGTGAGCCCGACTTCCTCGGCTTCACGACAGACAGCCATGGACAATCCTCCGCTTGCGTCCCTGTCATTGACGCATGTTAATTATGTACGTGCAAATGCTCAGTGATCATGGATCATTCCTGATGTCTATAGAACCCCACGGATAACCTTTCCCACCTATGCGCATTCCTGGCCCTCGTACCGCAAGGCCTCATGGTCGTGTATGCGACATTGCTATGGAGCAACCGCGAGATAGAAATCGGCCTCATGTTCGCGGGCCAGATGGCGTGTGAAGCCCTTAATTGGGTCCTGAAGCGCTACATCAAGGAAGAGCGGCCACGACGTGCGACAACCCAATGTCTATATATGGGAGGAGGATGCTGACATGCCACAGAAATGCACGGCAAAGGCTACGGAATGCCTTCTTCGCACGCACAATTCGTATCCTTCTTCTCCGTCACCCTGACGCTCTTCCTCCTCTTCCGACATGTCCCGCATCCGACCGAAACACACACACCCTTTGGATTCGGCGGCCGGTTCATGCTCTCGCTTCTTGCTTTGGCTTGTGCGGGAGCTGTCGCTACGAGTCGTATATACTTGAACTATCATACACCCAAACAGGTCATGGTTGGCGTGGCTGCTGGTGCTGCCTTTGCGGTCTTTTGGTTTGGCTTCACGACGTTTCTCAGAAGAGCTGGGTGGGTGGACTGGATGCTGGAGACGTGGATTGCAAGGATGTTGCGTGTCAGGGATCTGGTCGTGCAGGAGGATTTGGTCGATTCTGGATGGGCAAGATGGGTGGAAAGGAGGCAGAAGCAGGGCTTCAGATATCAGGGAAAGAAGACGAGGTGAGCAAAGCTTTGAGGCTTTTAATGCGTTGACACATTGTTGCCCATAATCGGCAGGTTGGAGCATATGACGGAAGGTTGCCAGGAGTCTGGAAAACCGGTCAACCCGTAGGGAGCCTCTCAGGTGTCTGCTCTCTAAGGTGGCCTTTTGTTTGCAAAGCCTTGACGGTTTCTGGGCCACTTGTAAGTCTCATTGTGTACTCCAACGCGCAGTACATACATCGCACATTTCAACACCACCAAATAAACAAGATCTGTTCACGGGACACCAAGCATGCTCGAGGCAATTGAGCAGTTCAATGAAGTTTCAACATGATCAATTCGGATGATCTGATGCTGCACATGCAACTCCAGTCAGTTCACGCACCTACGACATGTTCCTGCGCGTGAGCAAAATTCGAAACATCTCCGAGAAGTGCGCTGTCGTGTATTGACGCTGAGACCGCACCCATTGTACTTGATTGTAGCCAACCTCACCTGCTATCCTTCCACAGTCGCTTCTGTAGTGTCGCTCGTATGCTCGAGGAGACAAAATTATGTAAGTCGAAGCCTTTGATGTTTGTTCTTGAATGTCACGCTGACGTCGAAAAGGCTTGATTAGTCGCGTTTCCATCTCAGCTTTCGACATCAGCTTTTCGTTAGGACATGAGGGCGCATCTCATGATGACATATTGCAGTGTTGTCGCATGCTCGGACAACGCTCTTTGGAGGTTCAACTGTGGCTGCAAGCTCTGGACCGCACCGTTTCGGGACGACAGACGCTACGGCGTAGTGTACCGGTAATCAAACCCTTTACATGTGATCATCATCATCGATGGGAATCTGTTCAGGATGACGGAGAAGCTCGAGCCTCGTACAATTACGGCGCCCCTCCGCAAGTGTTTCAACGGTCGATACTCCGGTCTGCCTTGGTAAATGGGTAGGCATGCAAACCGGGCCAAACTCCTCACAACCTTAACCAAGTTTTAACGACGAACACTAAACCGCACCTTCCCCCCTGTGATTTGCATTGCTGTGGCATATCTGCCTTCCCCTCCACCGACCATGTCCTCTCGCGTGCCAGCCTACCGCGAGCCAAAACCACCACCTCATCGACGCAGCCACGAGAACCAGGGCAATCGTCACAGCTACCACAGTCAAGACAACGAGCGAGACAAGCGGCACAGCCAGACCATGAATCATGCGGAGAACAACAACGGCCCTGTCCATAGACATCCTCGTTTCCACAGACGACAACGCGACAACACGACAGTAGACCATCTCACCGGAGACAAACATGCTAAGCGCCAAATAGGCACCTTCGAGGCGCATTTCGTCGCTGCCGTGGGCGAATTCGTCGGCACATTCATGTTCTTGTACTTCTCCTTTGCAGGCCAACTCATGATTACTACACAGAGCGCTCCTGCGCCGAACGGGCAGGCGAGCGCTCAACAGAATATCTTCACTGCGCTGCTGTATGGATTCAGCCTGTTGGTGAATGTGTGGGCATTCTATCGCATCAGTGGCGGACTATTCAACCCAGCTGTTCGTCTACCATCCTCTTCCTTCGCTTGACGTAATTGACGTATCATAGGTGACCCTAGGCCTCGTGCTGTCCGGCGTCGTACCACCAATGCGAACCCTGTTCCTATTTCCTGCACAGCTCATTGCTGCGATGTGCGCAGGCGCGGTGGTAAAAGTGATGTTTCCCGGCGACATTGCTGCGACGAATACTTCGCTGTCGCCTTCTACGAGCGTAGTCCAAGGCGTGTTCATCGAGATGTTCATGACCGCTGAACTCGTCTTCGTCGTGCTCATGCTTGCCGCGGAGAAGAGCAAGGATACATTCATTGCGCCTATTGGGATCGGGTTGGCGCTCTTCGTAGCCATGATGGGCGGTACGTACCGCATCTCCAGTCCCCATACCTCTTCTCTCGACTCTGATACTGACTTAAAACAGGCGTCTTTTACACCGGTGGCTCCCTGAATCCAGCGCGCTCTCTGGGACCGGCAGTCGCATCCACGCAGTTCCCTACGTACCACTGGATCTATTGGGTCGGGCCAATTCTTGGGGCTATCGTGGCTGCGGGCTTTTATCGGTTCGTCAAGTTCTTTGATTACGAGCAGGTAAATCCCGGTCAGGATTCTGCAGGCGATGATGATGTGGAGAAGATTCAGGTTGTGGGGACGGACTTGTCGGTGGCGCATGCGGAGTGAAGAGATGAGACTTGGACAAATGGTTGAAATTGAAATTCAGGAAGGCCTGCGGTTAGTACACAAGAATACACAAGCGTCTGTGTAGAAGGAGCGGATGGGCCTCACTCGCTCAAATAGGACCTTCGGAAACGTCAGAGGGCATTGGGGCGACGACAACCAAGTTCTACAAAGCGAACTAGGCTGATCTCGCATGCGAAGACGGTGGCACACATGCCAATCATTCAGAGCTTATTCAACGGTTGCTAGAAACATACACAAGCGAGATACACAGGTTAACTCCGAACTTGTCTATATACAGCGAAATTCTACATGCGCTGGGCTTGTTTCTTCTTCAACCGGTCGCTGAGAAGCAGCCATGTCAACGAGAAAAAAAAGTTGGTTCGATCGTCGTCAGCAGCAAGCCCCAAGACGCTTGTGCCTAGGTCTCGGGACCTCCGTGTGGTAAGCTTGGCTCACATTCGATTCGCGTTACCCGCCCCCAAAAGCCGAGGGGAGAGACGCAAGCGTCTCTTGCGGTGGCGGTCGACCATTCGCACGAGTAACGTTCGGTTCGTGGTCTAACCTTGTCACTTTCACAGCTAACGCCCTACCTCTGCCCCGTGAAGAGTAGAAGTAGAGTGCCTCCGGCTCGGCGACGCGGCCATCTGCATCTCTCGAGGGTGATGGACCCCGCAAGGCTCTGTCGTATACACATAAAAGCAAGCGTGTAAAGGCAAGCGTCGACGAGTTCGCCCTGCAAGCCAAGGTGTAAAAGAAGGTAAGAAGTGGTGGTGCAACGCGAAAGGGAGGGTGGCAGCAACGAAAGTGTGCGACTCGCGTGAGGAGTGTGGAGAAAGAGAACGAGGTGCTCGGAGGAAACGAACGATATAAGAGTCACAAATTTTCGCACTAATGTTGTCAAGGAAACGCGACAAACGGGACTGATTGTTATGATGCACGCGCGTGAAAAGTCTGAGCGAACGGCTCGTCGCGTCAACAGGAACATTGGTCCAGTCTCATCCTCGACCAGTATCCACCTGCGCTGCTCAACCTCTCATCCAGCTATTACGATGGCGCCACGATTCACCCAGCAGTGCGAATCATCCGACAAACAGGCACCACAATCGCCTGTACACAAAGCTGCAAACAAAAGGAATGCCACACCACTCGACGAATCGCACACATCGACTGAAGAGTCGTCCCAAGCAGCTCCTGCGCCGCACAAGCGTAGGCGCAGATATCAACGTCCCAAAGTCGACATCTCCTACTGTCCTCCGCCTAACATGAGTTCTTTCGCAAGGACGTGCAAACGCTTCCACCCCATCGGCACAGAAGCCCTCTTCAAGACACTCGACATCGAACTGAGCAACATCGAGCCTTGCAAGACCATCGAAAAATTCTGTCAATTCGTGAACAACCTCCACTTCACGAGAGAGCTCAAGCTAGAGGTCTCGAGTTCGCCACGCAGCCAAAGCCGCTTCCAGATCATTATTGGCTTTGTGAAGAAGGTGCCCTTGCGGTCGTTGGAGATTCGAGGGGAGCTCAACAAATACTCGTACAGTGCTCTTGACAAGGTTCTCAATGATCCCGTGGATGGTTGTGTACTCCGATCACAGCTGCGAGTCCTGGAACTACCAAAGTCCAGCACTAAAGACGTCGAGTGGGCTCGAGAAAGACGCAGGTCGAAGTCTACGAACGAGTCCTTCGGCTAAAACTCCGTCCTCAGCTTCACATCACAGCAACCTGATTGTCGTCGCGTCACCCACAAGATCGTGGTTCAAGGATCGAATGACACGATCCAAAAGTCCACTTGCGGCACACCACATCACGTAGTCCAGGAGCTCGTGCGCCGAGTCGGAACTGGCTCAAATCTCCTCCATTCTGTCCAACTTTGCGGCGATCTGTTCCACGCAGAAACAGATGCGCCTCAAGCATATGACAACATCCTCGACGAACTGGGCCTCCGCTTGCCTGTGGGCACACTTTCAGTGAACGAGCTCGCGCTGCACGACTTTCGAATTTGCACAAATCTCGCCTACACTGCCGAACTCGGTCCGACCTTCGAGCCTGCAAGTTCTCCGCATCAAGAACTGCTTGCAGCTTCCAGCTCTGCTTGAACAGCTCATGGCGTTCAAGCACGAGCTGGATCTGCGAATATTCGAGTTCCGCGACCTCTGCCACGAGGAGTCTATGGACTCGGGAGAAGTCTACGGCATCAATAACTTTTGCCGATCCTTTTCCAATCTCCGGTCCTTCACTCTGGAAGTCAGCGGAGATTGGGAAGACTTCGACTACAATTGCCTGAGCTCCCACACCGAGCTCGAGACATGCATTCTGAGCCTCGGGCGCAGAAACTTCACCATGGACGCAGTTCGCATTCTGCGCGGCAATCATCCAACAATCAAGACGTTTGGACTACGAGCATGGAACCTCCTCGGCTCCCACAAGACTAGCGTGGCAATGCCGGAGGAAGGTGCGGCTTGGCTTGGAAGGTTGGCAAAAGAAGTGGTGCAGTTTGTTAGGCTGGAGCAGCGGAAAGTCATTCGCTCGCCGTACCAAAGAAGCACAGCTTATGAAGATCGCGCAATACTTGCGCGCGATCTTCATGCGAGCTACACGGAAGCTAGCTCTGGGAGGACTGTTCGAGAGGTTGTCCTGGGGCTTAGGGAAATTCGCTATCCAATCGAGGTGATGGATACAGGGGTGGTGAATGAAGATGAGGTCTTCAGGTCCGATTTGTAGTGTAGCCAGTGTTGTGGAAGGTTACGGAGAGTAATTGTACGAGGCGTTTTGATGAATTTCATTCCTGTACACCATTTCATACTATCTTGCAAAGTACTACCCGCTGGAACACATGAGTCAAAATACTGGGTATCTGTCAGCTAACAGTAGCCAAGGATGGCTACAAGTATAGTTCATCACGCAGATTAACGCGCTACGTTGCGACATCGCACTCCTCAGACATATTTCGATTTCGCTCATACCGATAACACACAATAGCTAATAGTCTGACCCCATTCACACAGGCCCCTCACGTTCAGCATCCCGCCGAGAAGGAAAACAAAAGGCCACGGCATATGCAGCAAACGAAACGCACGTCGGAATCGCAGTCACCAGCCCACCGGAATCGCCGCGTTTTGTACCAGCGCCGTTATACATAAGCAAATTCCGGCGAAGGCCAGTGTGAGTAGCATGTACCTGGCAGTCTATCAGCCGAAGAAACATTGGTGTGAAATGAAGTAAACTCACAACCTGTTCAGAGCCACCCTGTGAGATTGATGTGTG
>Ga0265780_10002700_pt1 | contig 23836 bp, 22 predicted proteins | sample P1T30metagenome_FD_192432 | JGI IMG/M metagenome (GOLD analysis project Ga0265780, IMG submission 192432) | Plant litter microbial communities from East Loma Ridge, Irvine, California - P1 T30 | ecosystem: Environmental > Terrestrial > Plant litter > Unclassified | place: USA: California... | reverse complement strand
TCGACTCGAGGCGCGCCCGCACGTGCGCGAACACCAGCTCCGGCTCGAGCACGGGGTGGGTGCCCGGGGGCGGAGGGGTGGCCATGTGCCCACTGTGGCAGGCGCGCCAGCCGCACGGCGACGCCCAGTTCGGGGCCGACCCGGGCGGGGGTGGCCGAGTGCTGCGCAGGAGGCGGGCGGGGCCGGGCGGCGGGCGTCGCCTCCTCGGTCGGCGGCCGGGAGACCGGGGCTGGTGGCGCCTCCTCGACGCTGCCATCATGCGGTGACGCAGCGTGGTCGCCGGCGCCCGCTGCCGTCGAGACCGGCCGGGACACGCACCGAGGAGCCCCGATGTCCGTCCAGCTCACCCCGTACCTCGCCTTCCGTGCCGAGGCCCGCGCGGCTCTCGACTTCTACGCCTCCGTGTTCGGCGGCGTCCCCACCTACAGCACCTACGGGGAGTACGGCATGGGCGGCGAGGGCGAAGACGCCAAGATCATGCACGGCCAGCTCGCGACGCCGCACGGGCTCGTGCTCATGGCCGCCGACCGGCCCGACTCGATCCCGCTCGAGAGCGAGAACGCGATCTCGCTGTCGCTCTTCGGCGGTCCCGAGGACGAGGAGCAGCTCACGGGCTGGTTCGCCGCGCTCGCCGAGGGCGGCGACGTGGGCGAGCCGCTCGCGAAGGCGCCGTGGGGCGACAGCTTCGGCCAGGTCGACGACAGGTGGGGCATCCACTGGATGGTGAACATCGGAGGCGACGCGGCCTGAGCGCTCCGTCGGCGATGATGGTCGGATGGACGACTCCGCGCGCTGCCCCTGCCTGAGCGGCGAGACGTACGGAGCGTGCTGCGGCCCCCTGCACGCGCACGCCGTGCCGGCACCGACCGCGGAGCGGCTGATGCGCTCGCGCTACTCGGCGTTCGCGGTCGGCGACGCGGCGTGGCTGCTCGAGACGTGGCACCCCTCGACGCGGCCCGCCGAGCTGGAGCTCGACCCGGAGGTGCGCTGGTTCCGGCTCGACGTGCTCCGGACCGAGCACGGCGGGCCCCTCGACGACCGCGGCACCGTCGAGTTCGCCGCGCACCACAGGGTCGACGGGCGGGCCGAGGTGCAGCGCGAGGTCAGCCGCTTCGTCCGCGACCGGGCCCGGCGGTGGCTCTACGTCGACGGGGTGCCCGGCTAGGCCTGCTGCCGCGGCCAGGGTCCTCTGGCCCGTCGCCCGTGGCCCGTGGCCCGTGGCCCGTCGAACCGGCGAGAACGGCTCTCCGTGAGCCTGCGGACAGCCCTTCCTGACGGTTCAGCCAGCGTCGGCGCCGTCACCGGCGCCGACCAGGGCTGCTGGGGGCTAGGCCTGCGGGGCGCCCTGGTGCTGCCCGCCGGGGTCGAGCTGCCCGCCCGTCGACGCGCGGCCGAGGGCGTGGGCGAGCTCGGCGAACGCCTCCTGCGAGCGTGCGGCGCCGATGGCTCCGCCCTTGACGAGACCGGTGCCCAGGTCGCGGCTGAGGCGCACGACGAGGCGACCGGAGTCGTCGACGAAGTACTGCAGCCAGAGCACGACGTGGAACGCCTTGCCCGCGAAGACGCCGAGGAACAGGGTCTTCGTGAGGTCGCCGCGCACGGCCTTCGTGCTGCCGTTCGGCATCTGCTCGAGGCGGTACCCGAGGGACTGCGCGACGTGGTCGACGAGCCGGCGCGAGTCGTCGTGCGGCCCGGTGAAGAAGTAGTCGTAGCTGCTGTCGGCCATGCGTCCCCCGCGTCGTCGTCGGCGTCCGGTCGGGCGCCGAGCGACAACCTAGCGCGCACACCGGCGCACGGCGACGCACCGCAGGCCCTGATCCGGTCTGCGGTGCGCCGCCGTGCGGCTGGTCCGATCGCTGTGGTCGGCCCGGTGCTCAGGCGCGAGCCCGGCGACGAGCGGTCAGCAGCAGCCCCAGCCCGGCGAGCAGGGTCAGCAGGGCCGCCGCGAGGCCGCCCGTCGACTCGCTGCCGGTGTACGCGAGGGCCGAGGTGTGGGCCGCCGCGGTGACGGACTGACCAGCCGAGGAGGCGGCCGAGACGATGACGCTGCGTCCCGTCGTCGAGGCGGTCGCGGCGTCGCCGCGGCCGTCGGTCGAGGCGACGTCGCCGTCGTCACCGGTCGTCGGGGCGGCAGGGCCCGTCGGGTCGGTGCTGTCGGTCGGGTCGGTCGTGTCGCCGGGGAACACCGGGGTCACCGGGCTGGAGGGCAGGGTCGGTCCGACCGGATCCGTCGGGTCGACGGGGTCCGTGGGGTCGACGGGGTCCGTGGGGTCGACCGGGGTGCCGGGGACGACCGGCGTGGTGCCGGTGGCGTTGTCCCCGACGACGCTCACCGCGTTGCCGCCGATGTCGATCGGCAGGGTGACGGCGGGCACGATCTGCGTGCCGCCGAGGATGCCGTCGTTCCCGGTGGTGGTGCTCCCGGTGCCGGTGCCGGTGCCGGTGCCGGTTGCGGGCGTGGTGCTGGTGCCCGTGCCGGTGATGGCGCTGTCGCCGATGATGCTGACGGCGTTGGCACCCGCGGTGATCGGTGCGGTGACGGTCGGGATGATCTGGGTGCCGCCGGCGATGCCGTCGGTGCCTGTCGTGGTGCTGCCGGTGCCGGTGGTGGGCGCAGTGCTGGTGCCCGTGCCCGTGCCCGTGCCCGCGCCGGTGCCGGCGGTGCTGCTGTCGCCGATGACGCTGACGGCGCTGCCGCCGGCGGTGATCGGTGCGGTGACGGCGGGGAGGACCTGGGTGCCGCCGGCGATGCTGTCGTTCCCGGTGGTGGTGGTGCTGCCGGTGGCGGGCGTGGTGCTGGTGCCCGTGCCCGTGTCGGTGGTGGTGGTGGTGCCGGTGCCGGCGGTGCCGGCGGTGCTGCTGTCGCCGATGACGCTGACGGCGTTGCCGCCGGCGGTGACGGGGCGGTCAGCTCAGGGAGGATCTGGGTGCCGCCGAGGATGCCGTCGGTGCCCGTGGTCGTGCTGCCGCTGCCGCTGGTGGAGGTGGTGCCGGGCGTCGTACCCGTGCCCGTGCCGGTGCTGCTGCTGTCGCCGATGACGCTGACGGCGTTGCCGCCGATCGCGACCGGGGCGGTCACGTCGGGTGCGATCTGCGTCCCGCCGGCGACGGAGTCGTCACCTGACGTGGTGCCCGCTGTGCCGGCACCCGTCGTGGGAGCCGTGCCGCCGACGGGCGCGGAGCCCGTCGAGCTGCTGTCGCCGAGGAGGCTGACCGCGTTGCCGCCGATCGTGACCGGCACCGAGACGCCGGCGACGATCTGCGTGCCGCCGAGGACGGCGTCGTCACCGGTCGTGGCGGGCCCGGACGAGACCGGGGCCGACGTGACGGGAACGGAGGGCTCCGGCGTCGTGCCGCCCGCGCTCGAGCTGTCGCCGAGCAGCGAGAGGCCGTTGCCCGAGATCGAGACCGGCAGGACCACGTCGACGAGGGCCTGCGAGCCGCCGCCGATCGAGTCGCTGCCGGAGGTCGTCGCCGGGGCGGTGGTCGGTGCCGGTGCTGCCGGTGCCGGTGCGGCGGGTGCCGCCGGAGAGGTCGCTGTGTCGCCCACGACCGAGATCGCGGTGTCGGTGACCGTGACGGGCACGTCGACCGAGACGATCCCCTGCGTGCCCGAGAGCAGGCCGGAGTCGCCGCTGGTCGTCGTCACCGGCGCAGGTGCCGCGGGAGCAGCGGGTGCCGGTGCCGGTGCCGGCGCCGCAGTCGGCGCAGCAGGTGCAGGTGCGGGCGCCGCAGCTGCAGGTGCAGGTGCCGGCGCGGCAGCAGGTGCCGTCGCGACGCTGTCGCCGAGCACGGAGACGGCGTTGCCGAGCGCCGACACGGGGGCGTCGACGACGGCTCCGACCTGGGTGCCCGAGAGCAGCCCGTCGTCACCGGTGGTGGTGGGTGCCGCGTGGGCGGCGGTGGTTCCGAGGGCCCAGATGCCCCCGACGAATAGCGCTCCCGTGAGCCCTCTCGAGACGTACTTGTTCATGACCAGCTCCAGATGAGATGAGGTGTGGTGCCGCGGTCTCGCGGCATGGTCGCGTGTGTCGTCGGCAGGCAGGTGCCTGCGGTCGGACCGGCTGCGGAGCGCAGGGTCCTGACGACGCGACCGACCTCAGTCGGGGGAGCTGTCGGTGTCGTACGTGGGCGTCGACGGGAGGTCGTCGTCGCCGTCCGTGGAGCCCGCCCAGACGGCGAGACCGGGAAGAGCGGAGGTACGGACGTCGTCGCCGGCGACGGCTCCCGCGGAGCCGGCACCCGCACCGGCCGAGCCGGAGCCCGCTGAGCCCGAGGCGCCGGAGGGCAGCCCGGGCAGACCGTCGTCGCCGAGGGGCGAGCGGTCGTCGGCGGGGTGCGGGGCGACCGGGATCGAGGTGTCGGCCGCCACCGAGGCGCCGTCGGCCGAGTCGGACGCGTGCTGCGAGATGCGGTCGCGCAGGGCGCTCGCCGGGTCGGTCGCGACGACGTCGGCCGTCGCGCTCGTGACGCCGGTCGAGGCGTCGGCCTGGTCGGTCTGTGACGCGTCGGAGGAACCCCCGTCGGCGAGCCCCGCGGCGATGTTTCCGAGGGGCGTCGAACCCGCGGCAGGCGTCCCGGCCGAGGTGCCCGGAAGGTCGGGCAGGGGCGTCACCACCGGCAGCTCGGGGAGCCCCGGAGCAGGTGCCGCGGCCGCGTCGCCGACGGTGCCGACGGCCGCGTCGACGACCCCGGCGACGGGTGCCGTGACCGTGGACACGGGAGCCGCGCCGACGACCGCGGGGACGACCGGCGTGGCCGCGACGACGGTGTCGACGACCTGCACGACCGGTGCCACGACGCTCGAGACGGGCGCGGCTGCGGCCACGCGCTGCACGGCCGGGGGCACCACCGGGGCGACGGCCTGGACGACCTGCTGCACCGGGGGAGCGACCGCCGTGGCCTGCGTCGTGACCTGCGTGACCGACGACACCGCGCCTCCCGCGGTCGTCGCGACGGCGGCGACGGGAGCGTCGACCGACTGCACCGTGCTGCCGACGGCGGACGTGACGCCGCCGAGCAGCGACGAGTCGGCGGGCGGGGCGGCCGGAGCCGCCGACGCAGGTGCCGACGAGAAGAACGAGCTCAGCACCACGGCCGCGAGAGCGGCGAGGCCGGAGACCACCAGGAGGCGCACCAGGGAGACCGCGGCGAGTCGCCGCGTCGTCCCCTCAGCCGTCTGATCCACGGCGCACCTTCTTCGGTCGCTGAGCTGCCGCCGGGGTGGTTGGTCCCGGCTGCGGGGTCGAGCCCCGCTGTGCCCCTTTTCTACGCCGACCGCCCGTCGATGTCCACGAGCTTGCCTCATTTGTACCCCGCCGAGGGCCTGGGGATCTCCTGGGGAGGAGCGACGGAGAGGACTGGCGGGAGGGCGCGGGGAGACGACGCGGACCGGCCCCCGGGTCAGCCCAGAGGCAGGCGCAGCTCGAGCTCCCGGCTCTCCGGGTCGAGCACGTAGGGCACCGTGACGCCCGTCGGCTCGAAGCCGCGGCGCCGGTAGTAGGCCACCGCGCGGGGGTTCTCCTCGTGCACGTGCAGCGTCAGCGCCGAGCCCTCGGAGCGGGCCCACTCGACCACCGTGTCGAGCAGGGCGTCGGCGACCCCCGCCTCCCTGCCTCGGTGGCTCGGGCGCACGTAGACGCCGACGAGCATCGGGACGCCGGGAGCGTCGAGGTAGCCGCCCATCGTGCCCACCCACTCGCCGGTCTCGTCGTCGATCGCCGCGAGCAGCACGCTGTGCGGCGCCTGGCCGCGAGCTCCGCGGGTGCGCCATTCCTGCTCGCCGTGCGTCAGCCCCGTCGCCAGGGTCTCGCCGTAGGCCAGCGGGGTGTCCTCGAGCATCTCGAGCCGCAGGTCGCGGACCTGCTGCCAGTCGTCCGCGGTCGTGCGGCGGATCGTGACGGTGCTCGGGATGCGCGGGCTCATGGCCCCAGCGTGCCAGACGCCGGCCGCCGTGCGACCGGGACGGTCCCCTCGGGCGCCGCCAGCCGCTGCGAGTCCCGAGCCGCCGAGAGCAGCGTGGCACGGCGTCCGAGGGCGTCGGGCTCCGCCGCCGCGCCGAGCACCTGCATCCGGTCCGGGTGCTGGGCGCGCATCGACGCCGTCCACGCGCAGACCAGGGCGTCCAGCAGGTCCTCGCGGTGCTTGTACGGTCTGTCGAGCAGCGGCGACGGCTCGTCGACGAGGAGGCGCGACACCGGGTGCGAGAGGAGCCTCAGCGGCGGGGCGGCCGAGTCGAGGGCGGCGAGGCGGGCGACGAGGTCGTCGCAGGCCGCCGCTCGGGAGCTGCGCCGCTCCTCCTTCGGGACCGTCGTGTCGGGACGCTTGTAGCGCGGCCGACGCTCGTCGTAGCCGAGCTCGGCCGCCCCGACGAGCGTCGTGTACGGGTAGCACTCGAAGTAGGACACGGCGTCGGCGGGCAGGGGCACGACCCCGTCGTCGTAGACGGCGCCCGCGGCGGCGAGGCGCTCGCCGAGGGTGCGACCGCCGAGCCAGGGCAGGGAGGCGCTGGAGGCGTTCGCCGACACGTGCCATCGGCCGTACGCCCGGCCCACGAGGCGTTCGCTCGGGCGCATGCCGGTCGCGTTCGGCACCAGCACGGGCGCGTCGATCGCGACGTGCGAGCCCGGGGTCGCCCAGCGGAGCACCCACGCGGTCACCTCGTCCACGCCGCGTGCCCAGCCCGCGTCGAGCACGGCGCCGTCGGCGTCGACGACCGCCAGCCCCGTCTCGTTCGCGGGCCTGGTCGGGGTCGAGTCGCGCCAGGCGAGGTCGACGCCGATGAACACGGGGCGGGCGCCGGCATCGGGGGCGCCGCGGCCGGGGGCGCCGCGGTCAGCCGAGCTGCCCGGGGCAGCGGTCACGAGCGCCGGTCGAGCTTCCAGCCGACCCAGGCGGTCACGAGCACGACCCCGGCCGCCGCCAGGCGCGCACCGGTGAGCACACCGGTTCCCGTCGAGGTCGTGATGCTCATGTCGCTGCCGATGCCGATGCCCCAGACGAGGCCCGAGATCGTGAGGCAGGTCACGAGGGCGAGTCCGAGCAGGCCAGAGGTGAGAGCGAACGCCTTGGGCCCGACGGCGTCGACCGCCGCCGGGCTGCGCAGCCGGCCGCGGGCCTTGCCGGCGAGCCGCGACGCCGTGAACCGCACGGCGGCGAGCCAGAAGAGGGCGACGGCGCAGGCGCCGACGACGTCGCTGGAGCGGTGCCAGCCGAACGCGACGGTCTGCTCGGCGACGATCGCGGCGAAGGCGGTGCCGATGAGGAACATCAGAGGTCGGACGTGGCGGCCGAAGGCCGTCATGACGGCGAAGAGGGCGGCGACGGCGATCGTGGTGTGACCGCTCGGGAAGCTGTTGCCGTAGAGCTCGCCGGTGAGGTCGGGTCGCGGCACGAGCTGCTTGAGCACCTGCGTCGTGACCGTGGCGCCGATGATCAGCGCGCCCGACTGCAGCGCGGCGCCGGGACGACGACGCAGGAACGCGACGAGCATCGTCAGCCCGACGAGCAGCATGAGGGCCGCGGGCGAGATCGCGTCGAGCGCGGATCCGGAGCCGAGGAGGCGGTCGTCGTCGACCGAGCTGAGGATGCTGTCCTCGACGGACTGGCCGGTCTCGGTCAGCACGGCCATGACGTAGACGCCGCCGAAGGCCACCATGGAGGCGGACGCCGCGACGATCCACCGACCGGACCCGTGCCGCCGGACGGCGGTCGGGGTCGAGAGAGCAGGAGCGGCGGGCACTGCCCCATGAAACAGCACCCCTCCTGGATGCCACCTCCCATGCGCCTGCTGATGCGTCGGGAAGGGCGGGACTCCCAGGAGGCTCGCGATCTCGGGTGACGTGCCCGCGCCTCCTCGTGTCGGTCCGGCCGTGCGTCCCCCTCCTGGGAGGCGCGGAGGTGCCCGGAGCATGATCGGAGCACATCTGCCGACCTGGTCGGCACGAGCCGAGGAGGCGCTCCATGAGCACCACGAACAGCAACGAGCCGCAGCAGGGCGGGGTCACCGACGAGGACGCCGAGTTCGGCGACCGTGCCCAGGTGCCCGTCGCGGGCAGCACCGAGAACCACGGCGACGTCGAGCAGCCCGTCGCGCCCGGCACCGACGACGAGCCCGAGCACCTGACCGGCCGCGAGGCGACCGGCGACGTGCTCGACCGGACCGGGTCGGTCGACTCCGACGACGTCGACGACCTGCTCGGCCGTCGCGAGGACCGCGACGACGACCACGAGGGCCCGCGCGCGCCCTAGCCCGTCATCGAGGTGACGTTCCCGGGGCGTCTGCGACGGCCGGATGCCCCGGGGGCGTCACCTCGATCGGTCCTTCGACGAGGAGGCGCCCTCGATTCGCGAGGACGCCCCCGGTCGTGTAGTGTTTCGTCTGGCCAATCGGCCGGAGAAATGCGCCTGTAGCTCAACGGATAGAGCATCTGACTACGGATCAGAAGGTTGGGGGTTCGAGTCCCTCCAGGCGCACCAGATGAAGGCGGTCCACTGCGTGGGCCGCCTTTTCTCGTGCGCCTTCCGGGCGCGAGACAGAGGCGGTCGGCTGTCGGTCGCGACCTCCCAGGTCGACGCGGCACGATGGCGGAGGATCGACGACCGGGGGGCTGAGCGATGACGCAGGACGACGACAGCGGGACCCGCCCACACGACGGCCCGGCTGCGCGCCCACAGGGCGAGCGGCATGTCGTCGCCGCGCCGGACCGGCTGTGGATCGATCGCGGCGGCGTCGTCGCCCTCGTGATCCTCCTCCTGATGGTCTGCCTGGCGATCACGGCCTGGACGTTCCTCGACTACGGCTTCTCCGGCCCCGCCGGCCGGTCGAGCGAGCTGCAGCTGGCCCTGACGTACGTCGGCGCCGGGGTGCTCGGCCTCGCGCTGCCGCTCGCCGTGCTCGTGGCGTACGCGCGGCACCGCCGACCAGGCGTCAGCATCCCCGACGCTGTGGTGGCGTCGATCGTGGTCGTCCTGCTCGCTCTGCCCGCGGTGGTGCCGGCGGTCGTCAGCGCCGCACCGGCCGGGGCGGCCGACGCCGCCCGGAGGACCGCGCCGCCCACCGCCGCGGAGAGGCAGTTCGAGGACGGCGACGTCGAGGCCGAGCTGCGTCGGGTCGGCGACGAGACCGTGCGCCTGCTCGGCGGCGAGCCTGACGCGGTCGACCTCGACGACCTGGTCTCGACCACCGACTGCGAGCTCAGCAACGCCGACGACGGCCTCGCCTGGCGGTACATCTTCGACCCGCGACACCTGCAGGACCTCGACGGGCAGCGCTTGCTCGGCGAGGACGAGACCGAGCTCTCGACGGCCACGGGCGACCTCGAGGGCGTCCGAGCCGCCTGGGCCGACCGAGGGATCGGGGCGAGGGAGGTCCCGGACGTCGAGGGGCTCCTCGAGGCCGAGGCTCCCTGGTTCGAGGACGGCTCCGCCCACGCCGGCGTCGACGGTGCCGTCTACCTCTTCACCGTGTGCCTCGTGCCGCCGCAGTCTGCCTCCTGACGATGACGACGAGAGCCGCACGATGAAGGCGCCCCGCTGGATGACGTCGCTGACGTCCTGGACGGCGCCGCGAGGGAACGCGACGATCCCGTACCCCCCGTTCGCCACGCGCCACGATGCTTCCGCCTTCGATCAGTGCGAGAGTCGTCTGCTCTGGGAGATCCAGGGCGCGGAGGAGTCGGCGCGAGAGCTGAACGCCCTCTGGGCCGATGCTCCGAGCTTCGTGGTTCCCTGGCTCATCTCGCCCGGGCAGGCGTCGAACGGCGTCGCCGAGGACACGAAGGGCCGGGGGCCGTCGCGCACGGACATGCAGGCGGTGGTCGACTGGCTCGTCGACGCCGGTGCGCTGCGCCCGATGTCGGAGTCGCGCCGCAGCGAGCTCGTCCTCGCCGGTCAGGCTCGGCGTGCGGCCCGCGACCCTGACGGCCGCATCAGGGGGCTCGAGCCCGAGCACGCGGAGTCCCGCGAGGCCTTCTCCCGCGAGATCGACCACGACTCGTGGGAGGTCGTCCCGTCCGTGATGATCGAGGTCTACCCGGAGCTGACGTCGACGGGGACGGCCTGGTCGGAGCTGGACCGAGCTCCACGACCCTGATCAGGTCAGTGGTGGTGGTGAGCTGCCGGCCACTCGGGGAACGGGTCGGCGTAGGTGCCCCAGCTCATGGGGCCGGCGAGGAGCTCGCCCGGGCTCAGCAGGCACGCCCCGAGGGCGGCGTCGAGAGCCGCGCCGTCGAGGTCGAGTCCGAAGAAGACGATCTCCTGGCCGGCGGGCGAGTCGACGTCCCAGGTGGGCACGGCCGTCGGGTCGAGGTCGAGGACCTCACCGGCGCTGGCCCACGATCCGACCACGCCGGGCCGCGTCGCCAGGCGGGTGAAGCCCCGTGACCGGGCGATCCGCCCCACCTGGTCGGGGACGAGCACGTGTGCCACGGCGTGCATCAGTCGCTCGGGGTGGAACGGACGAGGATCCCGGAACACGTGCGCGCTGATCCCGCGGCGGGACTGCGACGAGGGGCCGCGTCCCGCGAGTCGCTGCTGCCAGCCCATCGAGGCGCCGAGACGGTGTGCCCGACCTCGGCGCAGGGGCGCCGTGGGCGACCGGACGGAGAGCAGGGAGCTCTCGCTCACGATCGTGGCTCCCGGTGCCAGGTGGCTGAGGAGGTCGGTCACGTGGCGCGTCCCGGCAGGGGCGGCCGACCAGGAGACGTCGGTCAGCAGGACGATGCTGGCGAACTCGAGCCGCCGAGCCAGGCGGCCCGGCAGATCCACGTCCTCGTCGGCGGCGCCCGGGCCGCCGGTCCCGCTGCTCCCGAGGAGGGTCGACATGACCTCGTGCACGGACGTCACCGCCACGACGTCCCGGACGACGACCGGCACGGAGGGTCGATGCGAGTCGAGGACGAACTCGAGCACGAGAGCCAGTTCCGTCACGTCGGCTTCCGGCTCGAGCGCGATGACGACGTCGCCGCGCAGGCCGTCCTCCCAGGCGGCCACGAGGTCGGTGGCGAGCTCGTCCGCGAACTCCGCGCTGTCGGTGCCGGGGCGGTCGACCTCGCGGGCGGCGTTCGCGGCAGGGGCTCCGCTGAGGAGGCGCGCGGCACGGGCGCTCGTCGTGGCGAGGCTGCCGCCGACGAGGGTGACGGCCAGGCCCGGCCGGCTGGAGGTGGGGGATCCGGTCATGTCGGCTAGTCTATTGGTAATTGTTCTCAATAACTGGAGGTCGCCGTGAAGGTCCGCAACTCGATCAAGTCGATGAAGTCGATGCCGGGGTCGCAGGTGGTCCGCCGCCGAGGTCGTGTGTTCGTCATCAACAAGCTCAACCCCCGCTTCAAGGCGCGTCAGGGCTGAGCGCCCGCCTCGGCGTCGCTAGGGCGTCCCGTCCGACACGACGGCCCCGTCGTCGAGTCGCACGAGGCGATCGGCGATGCCGAGGACGTCGGCGTCGTGCGACACGCAGACGACGGCGACGCCCTGTCGTGCCTGCGAGCGCATGATGTCGCGGATCATCCCGGCGCTGTCGCTGTCGAGACCGGTCGTCGGCTCGTCGAGGAGCAGCAGCTCCGCTCCTCGCACGAGTCCCTGGGCGAGCAGGGCCCGCTGACGCTGGCCGCCCGACAGCGACGAGAACGGCAGTGTCGCGAGCCGCGTGATCTGGAGCGCGTCCATGGCTGCGGCGACGGCGCCGCGAGCCTGGGCGGCGCGGCGGCCCCCGGTGGCGCCGCGCCCCCACGTCCCCACGGTCACGACGTCGCGGACCGTGACGGGCAGGCGGTCGGACACGGCTGCGCGTTGGGGCACGAAGGCCGTCACAGGAGAGCCCGAGCGCGTGCCGCGCGACAGGGGCCGGGTGCCGGCGATCACCTCGAGGAGCGTGGACTTGCCTGCTCCGTTCGGGCCGGCGACGACGGTGAGCGCCCCGGGTCGCAGGTCGAGATCGACGTCGTCCAGGGCGGGTCGCCCGTCGAAGTCGACGCCCGCCCCTCTCAGGGTGAGGGGCGCGGGGGAGGCGGTGGTCTCGAGAGGCGTGGTCGTCACGCGAGCGATCCTATCAAGTTGATAAGCATTCTCATTCTCGACTACGGTCGGTGCTCGTGACCTCCTTCCCCGCCGCGATCGCCGAGCCCTTCGCGCTCGACTTCCTCCAGCGCGCCCTCCTCGGCGGCAGCCTCGTCGCGGTGCTCTGCGGGGTCGTGGGCACGTGGGTGGTCATCCGGGGGATGGCATTCCTCGGCGAGGCGCTCGCCCACGGCATGCTCCCCGGCGTGGCCCTCGCGACCGTGCTCGGCGCACCGGTGCTGGTCGGGGGCGCGCTGAGCGCCGTCGTCATGAGCCTGGGGATCGCCGCCCTGCAACGACGAGGTCGGCTCTCGTACGACACGAGCATCGGCATGCTCTTCGTCTCGATGCTCGCGCTGGGCGTCGTGGTCATCTCCCACTCGGGCAGCTTCGCGACGGACGCGACCTCGATCCTCTTCGGGGACATCCTCGCCATCGCGCCCGTCGACATCGGGCTCCTGGCGATCGCGGCCGCCCTGGGCCTCGTCGTCGCGACGGTGTTCCACCGCCCGCTCGTCGCCTCCGCCCTGGACCCGCGCATCGCGTCCGTCCTCGGCCTCCGCCCTCGCCTCGCCCACGCCGCCCTCGTCGGCCTCGTGACGCTCGCCGTCGTCGCCTCCTACCAAGCGGTCGGCTCCTTGCTCGTGGTCGGGCTGCTGCTCGCGCCGGCGGTGGCCGCGAGCCAGTGGACGACCCGCATCCCGACCCGGATGGTGCTCGCCTCGGTGTTCGGCGTCGCGGCCGTGTTCCTCGGGCTGCTGATCTCCTGGCACGCCGCCACCGCCGCAGGCGCGTCGGTCGCGGCGACCGCCATCGCGCTGTCCGGCCTCTCGTGGGCTGTCCGCGCCGCCACCACCACCCTCCGCGGGCGAGCAGCCCGGGCGGCGCACCCCGCCCCGCTGCCCGCATGACACAGGCAGCCGGGGACGCCCCGTCCTCGGCTCGCCCCGCTCGACCTCGACCTCTGCCCGCACCCCACGAAAGGACCCCGTGCTCTCCCGGATCCTGACCACCACCCTCGTCGGCGTCTGCGCCCTCGCCCTGACGGCGTGCTCTCCCGGCACGGCAGACGCCCCGGCGGCGGACGCGACCGACGCCTCCTCCGAGGGCCACGGCGCCGTCGCCGGCGCCGAGGAACTCGCCGAGCCTCGCCTCGGCCTGACCTCGATCGACGAGACGGGCGAGGTGACCCACCTCGACCTGCTGGACGAGTCGACGACCTCGATCGGCTCGGTCGGCGCTCCCCGCGGCATGACCACGGACGGCCGGTACCTCTTCGCCCAGACCGAGGCCGGCGTCGAGGTCGTCGACAGCGGCGTCTGGACCTGGGACCACGTCGACCACTTCCACTACTACCGGGCCGAGCCGCGACTGCTCGGCATCGTGGCGGGCGAGGGGGAGGCGTCGGTCGCCACGACGAACCTCTCCACCTCCGGAGGCACGGGCGTCTTCTTCCCCGACTCGGGCGACGCCGTGCTGCTCGACACCGAGGCGCTGTCGAGGGGCGAGATCTCCGAGCTCTTCCGCCTCGACGGCGATCCCGGCCCGGGGATGGTCGTCCCGGTCGGCTCGTTCGCCCTCGTCACCGAGGGGAGCGGCGACGCCGCCCGTGTCGTCGGACGCACCGCCGACGGTGACCGGACGGGCCTCGAGGAGTCGTGCCCCGCCGCCGCCGGCACCATCACCACCCGCGTCGGCGCAGTGGTCGGCTGCGCGGACGGCGCGTTGCTCGCCTCCGTCGTCGACGACGAGCTCGCGGTGGAGAAGGTCCCCTACCCCGAGGGCGCGACGGCTCCCGCGGCCACGTCGTTCGACAACCGGGAGGGCCGGCCCACCGTCGCCGGCCTCGCCGGGACGGACGGCATCTGGCTCCTCGACACCCGGGCGCGGTCGTGGACGCTCCTCCCCTCTCCTGCGCCCCTCGTGCACGTGACCGCCGTGGACGACGGCGACGACCACCTCCTCGGCCTGGCCACGGACGGACGCGTGCTCGTCCTGGACGGCGCCGACGGCTCGGTCGTCGCGGAGACGGGTCCGCTCGTCGCCGAGTCGCTGGCGGCCGGCGAGGTGCCCACCTTGGTCGCGGACCAGCAGCGGGCCTACCTCAGCGCCCCTGCGGAACGACGGCTGTACGAGCTCGACTACGCCGACGGGGCACGGGTCGCCCGCACCTTCGACACCGCCGCCGAGCCGGCCTTCACCGCGGAGACCGGACGATGACGGTCCGACGCGCGCGCCTCCGGACCGCCGTCTCCGCCGTGGCTGCCGGGGTCGTCGCCGCGATGATCCTCGGGGGGTGCACGGCCGTCGCCGACGACCGTCCCCTCGTCGCCGTCTCGACCAACATCCTCGGCGACGTCGTCGGGGAGCTCGTCGGGGACGAGGCCGAGGTCATGACGCTGATGAAGCCGGACGCCGACCCCCACTCGTTCGAGATCTCCGCCCAGGAGGCGGCGCGGCTCCGTTCCGCTGACCTGATCGTCTCGAACGGGCTCGGACTCGAGGAGGGGCTGCAGCGGCACCTCGACGCCGCGTCGGCCGAGGACGTGCCCTCGTTCGTCGCCGGCGACGTCATCGAGGTCCTCGACTACAGCTCCGGGGACGCGGAAGGCATGCCGGACTCGCACTTCTGGACGGACCCTGCCCGCATGGTCGACGTGGTCGACGCCCTCGCGCCCCAGCTCGCCGACCTGCCGGGCGTCGACGCCGCGGCGATCACCCAGCACGCGGACGACTACCGGTCGCAGCTGGAGGACGTCGACGCGGAGATGACCGCCGCCTTCGGGGCCCTCCCCGAGGAGCGACGGGCGCTCGTCACCAACCACCACGTCTTCGGCTACCTCGCGGACCGCTTCGACTTCGAGGTCGTCGGGGCCGTCATCCCCGGGGGCACCACCCTGGCCGCCCCGTCGGCCTCCGACCTCGCCGACCTCGTCCACGCCGTCGAGGAGACCGGGGTCCCCACGATCTTCGCGGAGTCGTCCTCGCCCGACCGGCTCGTCCAGGCCCTCGCCAGCGAGGCCGACGTCCACGTCGAGGTCGTCGAGCTGTTCACGGAGTCCCTCACCGGACCCGACGGCGGCGCCCCCGACTACCTGACCATGATGCGCGTCAACACCGAGCGCATCGCCACCGGGCTCTCCCCGTGAGGGCCCACCACCACCCACGACACACGAAGGAACCATCGATGCGCACACCCCACCTCCGCCGAGTCGGCCTCGCCGCCGCCTCCCTCGGGCTGGCCGCGGCCCTCACCGCCTGCTCCTCGAGCGCAGCCCCCGGCAGTTCGTCCTCACCGGACGCCGACGCGGCAGGCGCCCGGATCGCCGTCGCCTACGAAGGCGGCATCCTCGTCCTCGACGGGACGACCCTCGAGACCGTCGCCGACCTCGACTCCGAGGAGTTCACGCGGCTGAACGCCGCCGGCGACGGCCGCCACGTCATGGTCACCATGAGCGACGGGTTCCAGGTCCTCGACACCGGGGCCGGCACCTCCGGGGACGCCGAGCTCACCGACGTCGTCTTCGAGGCGGACACCCCGGGCCACGTGGTCCGCCACGCCGGCAAGACGATCCTCTACGCCGACGGCACCAGCGACACGACCGTCTTCGACACGGTCGACCTCGCCAGCTCCGACGGCCTCCCCGAGGTCGAGACCGTCGAGGGCGTCGAGGCCCACCACGGGGTGTCCGTCGTCCTCGAGGACGGCACCTTCCTCACCACGGTCGGGAACTCCGACGGCCGGAACGGCATCGAGGTCCGTGACGAGTCGGGCTCCGTCGTCGCCACGAGCGACGAGTGCCCCGGCGTGCACGGCGAGGGCACCGCGGCCGACGAGGCCGTCGTCTTCGGCTGCGAGGACGGCGCGATCGTCTACCACGACGGCGAGATCACCAAGCTCGACGCTCCCGACCAGCCCTACGGCCGCATGGGCAACGCCTACGTGAGCGAGACCAGCCCGGTCGTCGTCGGCGACTACAAGGACGACCCCGACGCCGAGGGCTACCTGCTGACGTCGGTCGCCCTGATCGACACCGAGGCCAAGTCCCTCGAGGTCGTCGACCTGCCGGAGGGCGTCGAGTACACCTTCCGCGGTGTCGCTCGCGGCCCGGACGACCTCGCCTACCTCATCGGCTCCGACGGCGCCGTCCACGTGCTCGACCCCGAGAGCGGCGAGCTGACGGCCTCGTGGCCCGTCATCGACGCGTGGGACGGCCCCCTCGAGTGGCAGGACCCGCACCCCGCCATCGTCGTCGCGGACGGCATCGGGTACCTCACAGAGCCGGCGACGAACAGCGTCCACGCCGTCGACCTGACCACCGGTGACGTCGTCTCGAGCACCCAGCTCGAGGTGACCCCGAACGAGATCGCACCGGCCGTCGGCGAGTAAGGACGGACCGGGGGAGGGCGCGAGGCTGTCGGCTCCGCGCCCTTCCTCCCTCTCCTGCCGTGCCCCGATAATGTCGATCGAGACCTGAGGAGCCCCCGTGAGCACGAACCCCGCCGCCGAGCCGGAGCCCGCCCCCGTCCGCCGGGACCACGTCGTCGTCGGCGGCGGCGTGATGGGCGCCGCGACCGCGAGGGCGCTCGCCCGTCGCGGAGCGGACGTCCTGCTGGTCGAGCAGTTCGGGCGCGGCCACGACCGGGGCTCGTCGCACGGCGCCACCCGCATCGTGCGTCGCGGCTACGTCGCCGACGACTGGGTCGCCCTGACCGGCGAGGCGATCGAGGCGTGGCGGGCGCTCGAGGTCGAGACGGGGCGCACCCTCCTCGACCTGACCGGCGCCCTCGACCACGGCGATCCCGCCGTGCTCGACGACATCCAGGCCGCCCTCGTCCGCGCCGGCGTCGAGCACGAGCGCCTCACGCCCGACGAGGCCGCCGCGCGCTGGCCGGGCCTCCGCTTCGACACGAGCGTCCTGGTCCACGCCGAGGCGGGCCGCGTCCGGTCGGCCGACGCCGTCGAGGCGCTCCTCGACAGCGCCGTCGCCGCGGGCGCCGAGCTGCGCTTCGACACCGCCGTGGTCGGGATCGAGACCGAGGGGGACGACGTCGTGCTCCGCCTCGAGGGCGCAGGAGGCGCCTCCTCGTCGGTCGTGTCGGCCAGCGTCGTGCTCGCGGTCGGCTCGTGGGCGGAGCACCTCGGAGGCGACCTCGTGCGGAGCGCGGGCGCGTCGCTGCCGCCGGTCCGGGTCACGCAGGAGGAGCCCGCCCACTTCGCGACGGAGCTGCCGGACGACGCGTGGCCGAGCTTCGTGCACCACCCCTCCGACCCCGTGCTGCGGGAGCAGGTCAGCACGATCTACGGGCTGCTCACCCCGGGGGAGGGCGTCAAGGTCGGGACGCACGGCACCGGGCGCGAGGTGGACCCCGACGCGCGCCTCGCAGGGCCGGGCGCAGAGGGACTCGCCGTGCTGCGCGACTACGTGTCGGCGTGGGTGCCCGGAGTCGACGTCGACACCCTCGCACCGATCAGCTGCCTCTACGACACGACGCCGACCGAGGACCCGGTGATGGACCGTGTCGGCTCCGTCACGGTCGCGACGGGCTTCTCGGGCCACGGGTTCAAGTTCGGTGCGCTGTTCGGCGAGCTCCTCGCCGGGGTGGCGACGGGGACCCCGGCGCCCGAGCGGTTCCGGCTGCCTCGGGGCTGAGGCCGAGGGGCGAAGCGCCGTCGTCGCTCGACCCGGTTCAGCTGCCCGCTCGCCCGCGTCCGCTCGGCTCGCGACCCGTGTCGGGCCGGTCTCGCCGCCAGCTGCCCCTCATCCCGACGACGACGAGGACGACGCCGACGAGCACCAGGGGCACTCCCGCCCACGGGCTGTCGAGCGTGAGGAACAGGGCCACGCCGACCAAGGCGAAGACCACGCCCGTCCCGACGTCGTCGTTCCTCTTCTTCTCGGCCGAGGCGCGGGCAGCCTTCGTCAGGTCGTCGTCGCGATCGTCGTCCATGCGTTCCAGGGTAGGAACGAGAGGGCGGCGCGGCTTCCCCCGGGCGACGGAGCGGCGGGGGCCCCGGGCGCCGCGCAGCGACGCGACGCGAGAGCGACGAAGCGACGTGGGACATCACGTCGGTTCGTCGGTCTCGCGTCGGTTCTCGCCCGGGGGCCCGCGGCGACCGTCAGGTCGCCGGGCCGAGCAGGTCGCGGGCGATCTCGCGGACGGCAGCCCGGCCGGCGCGGTTCGCCCCCACGGTCGACTGCGACGGCCCGTAGCCCACGAGGTGCACCCGCCGGTCCCGGGCCGCGCGCGTGCCGACCAGGGGGATCCCGCCGAGGTCTCCTCGCAGGTCGAGCCCGTCAAGGTGCCCGACGCTGGGCCGGAAGCCCGTCGCCCACAGCACGGCGTCGACGCTCGTGGTCGAGCCGTCCGCCTCGACCACGTGCCGCGGCCCCATCGCCGTGAACATCGGCCGCCGCGCGAGCACGCCCCGACGCCGGGCGTCGCGGGCGTACCCGGTCCAGGTCCAGATCAGCCCGGTGTACGAGACGATGCTGCGGGGGAGGCGCCCCGCGGCCGCGTCCTCGGCCACGCGTCGCTCGACGTCGACGCCGTCGGACCCCGACGTGAAGTCGTGGTCGAGGAACACCGGCTCGCGCCGGGTGTACCAGAGGGTCGTCGCGACGCGGCTGATCTCGTCGAGCAGCTGCACGGCCGAGATGCCGCCGCCGACCACGGCGACGCGCTGCCCCGTGAACTCGGCGGCGTCGACGTACTCGCGCGTGTGCAGCTGCCGGCCGGTGAAGAGCTCGGCGCCCGGCACGGTCGGCAGCACGGGCTCGTCCCAGGTGCCCGTGGCGTTCACGAGCGCCGACGTCGTCCACGTGCCGGCCGAGCTCTCGACCCGCAGCTCGCCCGCGGGATCGGCGTCGACGGGCTCGACCCGCGTGACGCGCACCGGCCTGTGCACCGGCAGCTGCTCCGACTCCTCGTAGGCCGCGAAGTAGCGGGGCACGGCGTCACGGCTCGGCTCCACCGGGTCGACGGGCGGCAGGGGCATGCCCGGCAGGTCGAAGATCCCGTTGACGGTGGCCATCCGCAGGGACTCCCACCGGTGTCTCCACGCGCCTCCGGGGGCCTCGCCCGCGTCGACGACGACGAACGACCGCTCGTCGGCCCGACCGCCGTGAGCTGACGGGGCGGCGGGGCCGTCCGGACCGTCGCCGCCGGCGGGGACGAAGCCGCGGAGGCGGAGGTGGTGCGCCGCGGACAACCCGGCCTGCCCTGCTCCCACGACGGTGACCGTCGCGCGGCGGAGGTCGGGGAGGGCGGGCACGAGACCACGCTAGGGCCGTCGGGTCGTCGCGTGTGAGCCGCCCCGGCCGAGGCCCGGCCGCCGGTCCGTCCGGCACCCCGGAGGGGCACCCCCCTTCCGGGGGCGATCATGCCGGATCGGGGGACATACGGCGAGATCAGATGTGATTTTCGCTCTGATTTGCCTTATCGTCGGCCGGGTAGCGAGTCTGCTGCGACGGTCTCACCAACCGTCGGGCGGATGCCAACCACCGCTGCCACGAGGATCAGGAGCGAGTCCATGAGGACTGAAGCACTCGCGCGCGCCGAAAAAGGGCGACCCACCGCGCACCGTCACCACTCCAGGGCGAAGCAGGGGGTGGCCGTGCTCACGGCCGCCCTGCTCGGCATCGGCGGCAGCGTGCTCGCCGCGGCCCCGGCGGTCGCCGCTCCTGCGGCCTCGATCGGCGAGGGGAGGTTCCTCGGCGGCACGGCCCTCGGCATCGACCTCGACGACATCGTCGCCCTCGAGACCGCCCGCGCCGTCAGCACGGGCGGGGGCCAGGTCGTCGACCGCGCCGGGCTCGACGCCACGGCGCTCAACGCCGTGCGCGTCGACGTCGGCCAGGGCATCCAGCTGCTCGGCCAGAACGGCCTCCTCACGCTCGGCGCGGTGAACCAGGTCGCGCTGGCGAACGCGGACGGCAGCTCGACCGCCGCGTCCGGCGCGGTCACCGACACGGGCGCCGTCGGCGTCGGAGGCGCGGGCGGGGTCCCGCAGGCGAACGCCACCTTCGACCTCGGCCGCCTCGCGAACACCTCGGCCCTGTCCGGCCTGCGGCTGCAGACGGGCGCGCTCGCCGCGACCGCCACCCAGGCGGCCGGCCCGACGGGCGCGCAGACCGGCACCTACTCGATCGCCGACCTCGACCTCAGCCTCACGAGCCCGGCGCTCGCCACGACGATCAACGGTCTGCGCAGCACCCTCACGAGCCTCCAGCCGACGGTCGACGCCCTGCCCGGCCTGATCAGGGCCATCCCCGCGGTCGGCTCGCTCGCCGTCGTGACGGGGGTGCCGAACCTCACCACCATCGGCAACTCGCTGACCACGGTGACCAGCGCCAACGGGTCGATCACCGCGAACCTGCAGACGGGCGCGATCACGATCGACGTGCCCTCGGCCCTCGCGGCCCAGGGCGTGGACATCGCCACGCTGCCGGCCAACACCGACCTGACGCCGTACATCACGACAGCACTGACGACGCAGCTGCTGCCCGCGCTCACCACCGCCGTCCAGGGCGTGGTCACGCAGGTGACGACGGCCGTCAACGGCATCTCGGTGCGCGTGGCCGGTCTCCCGGTCGCCCTCGCCGTCCTGGCGCCGGTGCTCAACCCGGTCATCGCGACCGTGGTCGCGCCGGTCAACGCCGTCGTCAGCACCCTCGGCACGACCGTCGTCACGCCCCTCGCCACCGCCCTCACCGGCGTCGTGTCGATCCGTGCGAACACGAAGAACACGAGCGGCGGCGTCTTCACGCAGGGCGCCCTGCGCGTCGGTCTGCTCGGAGCCCTCGGGGCAGGCACGGCCGTCGAGCTCGCCTCCGCCTCGGTCGGCCCCAACGCCGGCCCCCTCGCCGCGCCGACCCTCGCGGGCATCAGCCCCGTCGAGGGCCCGGTCGCGGGCGGCACGCCCGTCACCCTGACCGGCACCGGCTTCACCGACGACTCCACGGTCTCGTTCGACGGCGGCGCCCCGGTGGCGCCCACGGCGGTCTCGGCCGACGGCACGACGATCACCGTCGCGTCCCCGGCCACGACGACCGCCGGGCCCGTCCCGGTCACCGTCACGACCCCCTCCGGCACGACCGCGCCGCAGACCTTCACGTACCTCGCCGTCCCGACCGTCTCGGGCCTGGACCCGCAGCAGGGCCCGGTGGGCGGCGGCACCGCCGTCACGGTCACCGGCACGGGCTTCATCGCCGGCTCGACGGTCTCGGTCGACGGCTCTGCCCCGATCACGCCCGACGCCGTCAGCGAGGACGGCACCACGCTGACCTTCGCGACGCCGGCCCACGCCCTCGGCGACGCCCCCGTCACGGTCACGACGCGCGGCGGCACGAGCGCCCCCCAGACCTTCACCTACGTGGCGCCGCCCGTCGGCGCCCCGACGCTCACCACGATCGACCCGACGGAGGGCCCCGTGGGAGGCGGAACCCCCGTCACGATCACGGGCACCGGCTTCACCGCGGGCACGACGGTCTCGGTCGACGGGTCCGACCCGATCGTCCCCGACTCCTTCGAGGGCACGACCCAGCTGACCTTCACGACCCCGGCGCACGCCGAGGGCCCCGTGCCGGTCACGGTCACCAACACGACGGGCACCTCGGCGCCGCAGACGTTCACCTACGTCGCCCCGCCGCTGGGCGCCCCGACGCTCACCGACATCGTCCCGGCCGATGGCCCGGTGGGAGGCGGCACGCCGGTCACGCTCACGGGCACCGGCTTCGTCGCCGGCTCGACGGTCTCGGTCGACGGCTCTGACCCGATCACGCCGACGGCGATCTCGGACGACGGCACGTCGCTGACGTTCACGACGCCCGCACACGTGGCCGGCGAGGCCCCCGTCACGGTGACCAACCCGGCCGGCACCTCCGCGCCGGTGACCTTCACGTACCTCGCCGCACCGGCCGACGCGCCCGTGCTCACCGAGCTCACGCCGGCCCAGGGCCCGGTCGGCGGCGGCACGCCCGTCACGATCACCGGCACCGGCTTCGAGGCAGGCTCGACGGTCTCGGTCGACGGCTCGGCACCCATCACGCCGACGGCGATCTCCGACGACGGCACGACGCTGACCTTCGAGACCCCGGCGCACGCGGTCGGCGACGCGCCGGTCACGGTGACGAACTCGGCGGGCACCAGCGCCCCGCTCACCTTCACCTACCTGGCGCCCCCTGTCGGCGCACCCACCCTCGCGAGCATCGTCCCGGTCGAGGGCCCGGTAGGAGGCGGCACGTCCGTGACGATCACGGGCACCGGCTTCGTGCCGGGCTCCACGGTCTCGGTGGACGGGTCCGACCCGATCCGACCGACGGGCCTCGCCGTCGACGGCACGTCGCTGACCTTCACCACGCCGGCCCACCCCGCGGGCCCCGTGCCCGTGACGGTGACGAACATCGCCGGCACCTCCGCGCCGCTGACGTTCACCTACCTCGCCCCGCCCCTGGGCTCGCCCACGCTGGTCGAGCTCGACCCGACCCAGGGCCCGGTGGGAGGCGGCACCCCCGTCACGATCACCGGCACCGGCTTCGTCGCGGGCTCGACGGTCTCGGTCGACGAGTCCGACCCGATCACGCCGACCGCGATCTCCGACGACGGCACGTCACTGACGTTCACGACGCCCGCGCACGTGGAGGGCCCCGTCTCCGTCACGGTGACCAACACCGCAGGCACGTCCGAGCCGCTGACGTTCACCTACGTGGCCGCGCCGATCGGCTCGCCCGTCATCGCCGGGATCGACCCGGTCGAAGGCCCCGTGGCGGGCGGCACCGACGTCACGATCACCGGTGTCGGATTCACCCCCGGCGACACGGTCTCGGTCGACGGCTCCGCCCCGATCGTGCCGAGCGCCCTGGCGGTCGACGGCACGACCCTCACGTTCACCACGCCGGCGCACGCCGCCGGCCCCGTGACGGTCACGGTGACGACGATCGCGGGCACGAGCGGCCCGGCGACGTTCACCTACCTCGCGCCTCCCGTCGGCGCCCCGACCCTCACCGTGCTGGACCCGACCTCGGGCCCCGCCGAGGGAGGGACCGCGGTGACGATCACGGGCACCGGCTTCGAGGCGGGATCGACCGTCTCGGTCGACGGGTCCGGCCCGATCACGCCGACGGCGATCTCCGACGACGGCACGTCGCTGACCTTCACGACCCCGGAGCACGCTGCGGGCACCGTGCAGGTCACGGTGACGAACAGCGCAGGCACCTCTGAGCCGCTGCCCTTCACCTACGTCTCCGTCCCCGTCGTGACGACCCTGTCGCCGACCTCGGGACCTGTGGGAGGAGGCACCGCGGTGACGATCCGGGGCTCCGGCTTCGACGCCGGCTCCACGGTCTCCGTCGACGGGTCCGACCCGATCACGCCGACCTTCCTCGCCGCCGACGGCACGTCGCTGACGTTCACGACCCCGGCGCACGTCGCCGGCGACGTGGCCGTGACGGTGACCAACGCGACGGGCGAGAGCGCGCCGCTGACGTTCACCTACGTCGCGCCGCCCGCGGACGCCCCCGTGCTCGACGAGCTCGACCCGACCACCGGCCCGGCCGGCGGCGGCACCGAGGTGACGATCACGGGCACCGGCTTCGCGGCCGGGTCGACGGTCTCCGTCGACGGGTCCGACCCGATCACGCCGACGGCGATCTCGGACGACGGCACGTCGCTGACGTTCACGACCCCTGCCCACGTGGCGGGTGACGTGCCCGTCACGGTGACCAGCCCCGCCGGCACCTCCGCGCCGCTCACCTTCACCTACGTCGCGCCTCCCGTCGGC
>Ga0265780_10002699_pt1 | contig 23837 bp, 22 predicted proteins | sample P1T30metagenome_FD_192432 | JGI IMG/M metagenome (GOLD analysis project Ga0265780, IMG submission 192432) | Plant litter microbial communities from East Loma Ridge, Irvine, California - P1 T30 | ecosystem: Environmental > Terrestrial > Plant litter > Unclassified | place: USA: California... | reverse complement strand
TGGGCGATGTCTTCCGCACAATGACGCCATCGCCAATCCCGGTACTGCTGGTGCACGGTGACTGGGACACGTCCACGCCGGTTGACAACACGCTGGCGCAGTTGCCATATTTCCCCAATGGCCACGCAATCATCATGCACCGTGGCGGCCACGACGGCACTTTCTATCTGTTGCGCGAACAACCGGCGCTCAAGGACGCCGTGTATCGATTCCTGCGCACGGGCCGCATGGAAGACTTGCCCACGGAAGTGACGCTGCCCGCGCCGGACTTCACGCCACCAGGCTTTGCGGCGCCGGCCAGGCAGGAGCAGAAAATAAAAAACCCGCCGAAGCGGGTTCCTGTCGATACATGAAAGCTTAAAACTTGTAGCCCACGCCAACGCTGATTGCCTGTGGATTCAAGCGGATGTCCTGGTACTGGCCGGTCGAGAAGTTGACCTTCGTTTTCAGGAACGTCTTGATCAGCGTAACGTCCACATACCATTTTTCATTGATATTGTAGGCGGTGCCCAGCTCGAGCGAGCCGGCAACCTTGTTCTTGATCTTGAACGTGGTCGGTTCGCTGCTGCCGATATTGGTCAGTGCCGTCATCTGGCCCGAACCCCGGGCTTTCTGGAAGTAAGCATACGTCACACCGATGCCCACGTATGGACGGAACTTCGACTCCGGCGTGAAGAAGCGGTACTGCACGAACGCAGTCGGCGGCAATACTTCGACCGTACCCAGGCGGCCCGTGCCGGCAATGCCGTCAGCGCCGTAAATGGTGTGCTTGTATGGCAAGCCCAGGTTCAGTTCGGCAGCGATGTTGTCGGTGAAGCTGTAACCGAAGGCGAACAGCGGCTGGGTGTCCGGGCCCACATCGGCTTTCGAGTTCGGCAGTGCCGGCGCGGAAATATTGCCGCTCTCGACGACCGGACGGATCTGGTTGATGCCGACCTTGGCAGTCCACTGGCCGGCCGATTGCGCCGACGCACCGCCGGCAGCGCCGATGGCAGCCATCGCGAGCAGCACCGACACGGCGCTATGCAAACGTACTTTCATTTTTTCTCCTGATTCTTATAGTATGCGGCACGCGCTCCGGCGCGCCGCGTCACGTTTTTTACAGCGCCGGCTTACAGCCAGCCCTTGACGGTCATCTGCTCGGCCACGTACTTCGCCAGCAGCGAGTACTCGAATGGGGTCGGGTGGATGTCGTCGGCAAACATGTAGTGGCTGACGTCGCCAGCGATCACGTTGGTGGCGTTGCAGCCGAGCGAGGTCGTGCCCAGCTTGTTCTGGCCGCAAGCAGCCACGGTGGTGTTGGTCAGGCCGTAGGGACCAGGGTTCGTGACCTGGTCGTGGCTGATGGCGTACACGTCGACGTACAGGATCTTGCCTTCGCCGGCAACGCCAGCCTTGAGCTGGGCGTTGAAGGCGTCGACCATCGCGGCGATCAGAGCCTTGGTCGACGCATTCTGCGCGGTGCCGTCCGGGGTGTTGGCCACGTCAGGCAGGTTGTTCAGCACAACGTAGTTGGCGCCCTTGGCAACGATCTGGGTTTTGACCAGGTTTGCCAGTTCGGCGCCGGTGGCGCCCATCGAGGCGACCAGTGCGGGACCATTGTCGGCGGCGTACTTGTTGCCGGCGGCAGTCGCCGCGGCTCCGGCAGTGGTGATGATCGGGCCTTTGACGGCGTCGGTCGTGATGCCAGGGTAGCCGGCCTGGGCCGCGGCGGTAATGCCAGCGGTCGCGATGGTGGTCGTGGTCGCGCCAGGCGTCCCGGCAGCCGTCAGGACAGCCGTGCGGATGGCAGGGCCGGCCGTCGTCGGGTTTGGCGAACCGGCGGTCAGTTGCGTGATCAGCGAGGTGGCGAACGCGGTGCCGCCAGCGGCGGTGGCCTTGGTCGACAGGTCGCTCAGCAGGCTCAGCACGTCGTTACCGCCAGCCATCACGATGACCAGCTGGTCAGCCGTAAACTTGCCGCCGCTGATGGCCAGGTGATTGGCGACCTGTCCGGTCACCGGCAGCGTCAAGGCCCCGAGTGCCGAACCCGTTGCCGCATTGCCTGGGCCCACCAGGGCCGAGACGCGCGCGCCGCCCTGGGCGTAGCCGTAGCAGCCGGCGTGGTTGACGACAGGGACCGAGAAGCCCTGGCTGGCAAGACCGTTCAAGCCGGTTTGCGCGGCGCAAGGCGCCGGCAGGCCGAATTGGGCCGCCAGCAGTTCGGTGTAGTTCTTGCCGGTCAATGCGGCATTGACGGTGGTGTTGTTGCCATTGATCGTGTACTTGCCGCCGCCCAGTGCTGCCACCGTGCCGACGTTGTAGGTGCCGACGTCCGACAGGCTGTCGCCGAAGGTGATCTGTGCGCTGAATTTGGTGCGAAGGGTCTGATCGCCGCCGGAGCTGCCGCTGCCGCCGCAAGCAGCCAGGACGGCCGTTGTCAACAGCGCAAGCGCGAATTTGGTGTGACGCATTGTGTCTCCTAAAGGGAAAATATAATTTTTGGCTTAAACGAACGCCCGTGCTATTCGCTGTGCAACTAATATGCCAGTGTTCAAACCGCTTGTATAGAAAAAACATGCGGCTGGCGTCGGGACGTGGCAACAATCGCGCTTCTCATGCACCCGGAATGCGAACGCACAAGCTTGCTTGTTGGTCCAGATTATAGCGCTGGGGCAATGACCGATACAGGGGAAATTTGTATCGAACGCGCCCTTGCGGCGCTCAGGGGAATGTGCTGTTGAGCAGGCCGTGCACGATGCCGTGCGAGCCGTGCGCGGCGCGGCGCAGGCGGTCGTTGACACCGAGCCAGTCGGCGTCTTGGGGCGGCGCTTCGACAAGGATCAGGTCGGCGCCGCATCCATCCATCTCGCGCAGGGCCGCGTACAGCGCATACGCAAAACCGCCGGGGTCGGCCGGCAGGCGCAGCGATGCATGGACCGGTGGGAAGTCGGACAGGTGGATCAGCGCAATCTTGCGGCTCGACCGGGCCAACCGCGCCAATGTCACTGCCAGTTCCGCGCTGTCCTGCATCGCCACCGGCGTGTGCGGCGCGTAATGGGACTCGAGCGTGCCGGACGCGCGCGGCGCGGCAGCGTCGGGGCTCTGCGGACGCTGGCCGATCACCGCTTCGATCGCATCGGCGCTGACCTGCCCGGGGCGCAGCAGCACCGGGCCGTGCGTGGCCAGGCGCGACAGGTCGACGATGGTCGACTCGATGCCGACCTGCGACGGGCCGCCATCGAGCACGATGGCAACACTGCCGTCGCCGGCGAATTCCTCGCGCACATGTTGCGCAAGCGTGGGGCTGACGTGGCCGAATTTGTTGGCTGACGGCGCTGCGATGCCACCCTGCCCACCCTTGAACGCGTTGAGCAAGGCGATCGCGAGCGGGTGCGCCGGGCAGCGCAGGCCGACCGTGTCCTGGCCGCCGCTGACGGCGTCCGGAATGTTCGCAGCGCGCTTCAGGATCAGCGTCAGCGGGCCGGGCCAGAAAGCGGCGGCCAGCATCGATGCTTCCGGCGGAATGTCGGTGGCCCAGTGCGCCAGGTCGGCATCCGGCGCCAGGTGGACGATCACCGGATGGTCCTGCGGCCGGCCCTTGGCCGCATAAATGGCGGCAACCGCGGTGGGGTTTTCGGCATCGGCGCCCAGGCCGTACACCGTCTCGGTGGGAAACGCGACCAGCTGGCCCGCTGCCAGGGCAGCAGCGGCCTGGTCGATGGCGCGCTGGTCGACGGTCACAACGTGATCCGCAGGATGGTGCAGGCGGCGCGCAATTGCGCCGTCGCTTCGGCCAGCGTCGGGGCAATGAAGGTCAGGTGACCCATCTTGCGGCCGGCGCGTGGATCGTCCTTGCCGTACAAATGCAGGCAGGCGCCCGGCAGCGCCAGCACGGCCGCCCAGTCCGGTTCATGGACTGCGCCGGCATCATCGAACCACAGGTCGCCCAGCAGGTTCAGCATGACGGCCGGCGAATGCTGGCGCACATCGCCCAGCGGCACGCGCGCCGTGGCGCGCACCTGCTGCGCAAACTGGCTGGTGACGCAGGCGTCGATCGTGTAGTGGCCGCTGTTGTGCGGGCGCGGCGCCATCTCATTGACGACCAGGCTGCCATCGGCAAGCACGAAAAACTCGATGCACAGCACGCCGACATAGGCCAGGCGTTCGATGATCACGCGCGCCGCGGCCTGCGCCTGCGCCGCACAGGCCGCCGATACGTTCGGGCCGGGGACGGTGGTGGTGAACAGGATGCCGTCGCGGTGGACGTTCTCGGCGATCGGGTAGACCACCGTCGTGCCGTCTGCGCCGCGCGCGGTCAGCACCGACACCTCGTAGGCCAGCGGCAGCATTTTTTCCAGCACGCAGGTCACGCCGCCCATCGCCTTGAAGGCGGTCTCGACGTCGGCGCGCGTGTTGACGCGTGCCTGCCCCTTGCCGTCGTAACCCATGCGCACGGTTTTCAGGATGCCTGGCAGCAGCACGTCAGGCACCGCGCCGATATCAGCCTGGCTGGTGATGGCCAGGTGCGGGGCGGGACCGACGCCGGCGTGCGGCGCGCAGTCGACGAAAAATTTCTTTTCCAGCAGGCGGTCCTGCGCCACCGATACGCACTGGCTCGATGGCGCCACAAACGTGCTGTCGGCCAGTGCCGCCATGCTCGACGCCGGCACGTTTTCAAACTCGGTGGTCACGGCCACGCACTGTCCGGCCAGCTGCGCGAGCGCGGCGGCGTCGGTGTACGGCGCGTTGATCAGGTGGTCGGCCACCTGGCCGGCCGGGCAATCGGCAGCCGGCTCCAGCACCGCCACCTGGTAGCCCATGGCTTGCGCCGCGTGGGCAAACATGCGGCCGAGCTGGCCGCCGCCCATCACGCCGAGGACGGCAGGTGGATGGGCGGTGGGAATGAAAGGCTTGTTCGTCGTGCTCATGCTCATACGGGTGGCAGGACCATGGCCTGGGCGGCGGCGGTCTGGGTACGGCGGAATTGTTGCAGCAGTTCGGCCAGGGCGTCGTTGTCGGCAGCGAGCATGGCGACGGCGGTCAGCGCGGCATTGGCCGCGCCGGCTTCGCCGATGGCAAACGTCGCAACCGGCACGCCTTTCGGCATCTGCACGATCGAGAGCAGCGAATCTTCGCCGCGCAGGTACTTGGACGGCACCGGCACGCCCAGCACCGGCACGATGGTCTTGGCGGCGATCATGCCCGGCAAGTGGGCCGCACCGCCGGCGCCGGCGATGATGGCGCGCAAACCACGCGCCCGCGCACCTTCTGCGTAGGCAAACATTTCGTCGGGCATGCGGTGCGCGGAAATGACCAGCGCTTCATGCGCCACGCCGAACTGTTTCAATATGTCGACAGCGTTCTTCATGACATCCCAGTCGGACGAGGAACCCATGACGACGCCGACCACTGGCTTGGCTTGATCGCTCATCGTTACGCCTTCAGTTTGGCGCCGGTCAGGCGCTCGATCGCTTCGAAATACTTGGCTTGCGTTTTGTCGATGACATCGGCCGGCAGGGCTGGCGCCGGTGCGGTTTTCGGCCAGTCGGTCAGCGTTTCCAGGTAGTCGCGCACGAACTGCTTGTCGAACGATGGCGGCGAGATGCCCGGACGATATGAATCCGCCGGCCAGAAGCGCGACGAGTCGGCGGTCAGCACTTCGTCCATCAGGTGCAGCACATTATTGCTGTCGAGGCCGAATTCGAACTTGGTGTCGGCAATGATGATGCCGCGCGTGGCGGCATATTCGGCCGCGCGCTGGTACAGGGCGATGCTGATGCTGCGGATGCGGCCGGCCAGTTCAGCACCGATGCGCTGTTCCATGTCGGCAAAGCTGATGTTTTCATCGTGTTCGCCCAGATCCGCCTTGGCTGCCGGCGTAAAAATTGGCTCAGGCAATTTATCAGCCTGTTGCAAACCGGCTGGCAGCGTGATGCCGCAGACGGCGCCCGTGGCCTGGTAATCCTTCCAGCCCGAACCGATCAGGTAGCCGCGCACGACGGCTTCCACCATGATCGGCTGCAGGCGCTTGGCCACGACGGCGCGGCCGCGCACCTGGTCGGCTTCATCCGCGCGCACGACGCTTTCCGGGGCAACGCCGGTCAGGTGGTTCGGCACGATGTCGCCCAGTTTCTCGAACCAGAAATCGGTCATCTGGTTCAGGACCATGCCCTTGCCGGGAATCGGCTCGTTCATGACGACGTCGAAGGCCGACAGGCGGTCGGTCGTGACGATCAGGATCTTGTCGTCGCCGACAGCGTAATTGTCGCGCACCTTGCCGCGGCCCAGCAGTGGCAGGGAATCGATGGTGGATTGGTAGAGGCTGTTCATAGGAGGGATACCGGAAAACGGAACCGGCGGGTTGCCCCCGCCGGTGTAGAAAGACGGACTGCAGGCAGTCCGCGCGAACGTGATTTCAAGATGACATTTTAACGCAGGACGGGCGCCGGCCCGAAACTGCGCTTGTTTGCGTCAGGACTTGACGATCTGCGACAGCTCGCCCGACTTGTAGCGTTCCGCCATTTTTTCCAGCGGAACCGGTTTGATGCGCGCGGCCATGCCTTCGCAACCGAAGGCCTGGAACCGGGCCTTGCAGACCAGGCTGGCAGCTTCGCGGGCCGGTTTCAGGTAGTCGCGCGGATCGAATTTCGACGGATTTTCGAACAGGTATTTGCGCACGGCGGCCGTCATGGCCAGGCGGATATCGGTGTCGATATTGATCTTGCGCACGCCGTGACGGATGCCTTCCTGGATCTCTTCGACCGGCACGCCGTAGGTTTCCTTCATGTCGCCACCGAACTCACGGATGATCGCCAGCAATTCCTGCGGCACCGACGAGGAACCGTGCATGACCAGGTGGGTGTTCGGGATGCGCGCGTGGATTTCCTTGATGCGGTCGATGGCAAGGATGTCGCCGGTAGGCTTGCGCGTGAATTTATAGGCGCCGTGCGAGGTGCCGATGGCAATCGCCAGCGCGTCGCACTGGGTGCGCGCCACGAAATCGGCGGCCTGGGCGACGTCGGTAAGCAATTGCTCGCGGGTCATCGTGCCGTCGGCGCCATGGCCGTCTTCCTTGTCGCCCTTCATGGTTTCCAGCGAACCGAGCACGCCCAGTTCGGCTTCGACGGTCACGCCGATGGAGTGCGCGAACTTGACCACTTCACGCGACGTCTCGACGTTGTACTCGTAGCTGGCGACGCTCTTGCCGTCGGCTTCCAGCGAGCCGTCCATCATGACGGACGTAAAGCCCGAACGGATCGCGGCCATGCAGACCGCCGGCGACTGGCCGTGGTCCTGGTGCATCACGACCGGGATGTGCGGGTAGGCTTCGACGGCGGCGTCGATCAGGTGGCGCAGGAACGGCTCGCCCGCGTATTTGCGCGCGCCGGCCGAAGCTTGCATGATGACCGGACTGCCGGTCTGGTCGGCGGCCATCATGATCGCCGTGACCTGTTCCAGGTTGTTGACGTTGAAAGCCGGCAGGCCGTAGCCGTGTTCGGCCGCGTGGTCCAGCAGTTGACGCAATGAGACGAGTGCCATGGTTATGCTCCAAACAATAAGAAAAGAGGGAAAGGACGTCGATAAACCTGCCGCGCGTTGCACTGGCGGTCTGCGATGCTCGCTGTACGTCCGTACAGCTGCGCTTCTCGCCCACCATTGCTGCCGCTCGCGACGGTTTCTCGACGCCTTTTAATTGGTGCTTACTTCGAATTCGCCCACGCGCACAATCTTGAGTGCATTGGTGCCGCCAGCCTGCCCCATCGGCGAGCCCCAGGTCACGACGATCGTGTCGCCCTTCTGTACGACACCTTTACTCTCCAGCAGTTCCTCAGCCTGGCGCAACACGGCGTGGCTGCCGCCTTCCTGCAACAAATGGTAAGCCTGCACATTGCGGTACAGCGAAGCCTTGCGCTGGGTCGTGCGTGACGGCGTCAGCGCGAAAATCGGGGTATCGATGCTGTGGCGGCTCATCCACAGAGCGGTCGAGCCGGACTCGGTCAGCGCCACGATGGCCTTCACGCGCAGGTGGTGGGCGGTGAACAGCGTGCCGTAGGCAATCGACTGGTCGATGCGGGTGAACTGCACATTCAGGAAGTCGGCATCGAGCTTGTTGTATTCGGATTGTTCCGCCTCGGCGCAGATGGCGGCCATCATCTCGACGGTTTCGATCGGGTAGCGTCCGGAAGCGGTCTCGGCGGATGTCATGACCGCGTCGGTGCCATCCAGCACGGCATTGGCCACGTCGGATACCTCGGCGCGGGTCGGCACCGCGTTGACGATCATCGATTCCATCATCTGGGTCGCGGTAATGGCCAGCTTGTTGGAGCTGCGCGCCATGCGGATCATGCGTTTTTGCAGCGCCGGTACGGCGGCATTGCCGACCTCGACGGCCAGGTCGCCGCGCGCGACCATGATGCCGTCGGACGCGTCGAGGATTTCCTGCAGCACGGGAATGGCTTCGGCGCGTTCGATCTTGGCGATCATCATCGGCTTGTGGTGATATGGTTCACCGGCGATATTGGCCAGTTGGCGCGCCATTTCCATATCAGTGGCGCTTTTCGGGAACGAGATGGCGAGGTAGTCCGCCTGGAAGCTCATCGCCGTCTTGATGTCTTCCATGTCCTTGGCGGTCAGCGCCGGGGCCGTCAAGCCGCCACCCTGGCGGTTGATGCCCTTGTTGTTCGACAATTCTCCGCCGACTTTGACGGTGGTGTGGATTTCGTGGCCGACGATCTTGTCGACCACGAGCACGATGAGGCCGTCGTTGAGCAGCAGGCGGTCGTGCGGGCGCACGTCCCGTGGCAATGCCTTGTAGTCGAGGCCCACCCGTTCCTGGTTGCCCAGCTCGCCGTTGTCGCCCCACTTGGCATCGAGGATGAAGGCATCGCCATTGTTCAGGGTGATCTTGCCCTCTTCAAACTTGCCGACGCGAATCTTGGGGCCCTGCATGTCGGCCATGATCGCCACTTCCTTGCCGCATTCGGCGGCGGCGCGGCGTACCAGGTCGGCGCGGTCGATATGGTCCTGCGCCTTGCCGTGCGAAAAGTTCAGGCGGACGACATCGACGCCGGCGCGGATCATGCGGACGAGCGTGTCGAAATCGGACGACGCCGGGCCGATGGTTGCAACGATCTTGGTGCCACGGTACATACGGGAATCCTCGAATAAAAAGCGCAGACTCCTGGCCTGCGCGGGATTTTTATGTGCTGCTCAATTTGCTGCTCAGTTGCCAGCGCGCTGCTGCAGGATCTCCACCGCAGGCAGCGTTTTGCCTTCCAAAAACTCGAGGAAGGCGCCGCCTCCCGTCGAGATATAGCCGATTTTATCGGTAATGTCGTATTTTGCAATCGCCGCGAGCGTATCGCCGCCGCCGGCAATCGAAAACGCTTTCGATGCAGCAATGGCCAGCGCCAGCGTTTTGGTGCCGTGGCCGAACTGGTCGAATTCGAACACGCCCACTGGACCGTTCCAGACGATTGTGCCGGCCTCGGCAATTTGTCCGGCCAGCGTGGCGGCCGTTTGCGGGCCGATGTCGAGGATCATGTCGTCGTCTTCGACGTCGCCCACCGCTTTCACGGTCGCGCCTGCCGACGGCGAAAATTCTTTCGCACACACCACATCGACGGGAATCGGCACCGTGGCGCCGCGTGCAGCCATCATGTCGATGATGGCTTTGGCTTCACCGACCAGGTCGGCTTCGACCAGCGACTTGCCGATGTTCAGGCCGACCGCTTTCATGAACGTGTTGGCGATGCCGCCGCCGACGATCAGGTTGTCGACCTTGTCTGCCAGCGCTTTCAGGATCGACAGTTTCGACGACACTTTCGAGCCGGCGACAATGGCCAGCAGCGGGCGCTGGGGTGCGCCCAGCGCCTTGCCCAGCGCGTCCAGCTCCGCAGCCAGCAATGGGCCGGCGCAGGCAACCGGTGCGAACTTGGCGATGCCATGGGTGGTCGCTTCGGCACGGTGCGCGGTACCGAACGCATCGTTGACGTAGATATCGCACAGTTTCGCCATCTTTTGCGCCAGCGCGTCGTCGTTTTTTTTCTCGCCCTTGTTGACGCGGCAGTTTTCCAGCAACACGACCTGGCCCGGGACGACATCCACGCCATCGACCCACTGTTGTTTTAATTCCACGGGTTGGCCCAACAGTTCCGACAGGCGCGCGGCAACCGGCGCCAGCGTGTCTTCCGGCTTGAATTCGCCCTCGGTCGGACGGCCCAGGTGCGAGGTCACCATGACGGCGGCGCCGGCATCGAGCGCGGCCCGAATGGCCGGCACGGAAGCGCGGATGCGCGTGTCTTCGGTGATATTGCCGGCGTCATCCTGCGGCACGTTCAGGTCGGCGCGGATGAAGACGCGCTTGCCCTGCAGCGCATTGGTGTCGATCAAGTCTTGCAAGCGGGTAAAGTTGCGCACAGCATCCATGGCGGTCGTCGGTCGAAGATTGAAAGACCATTATTCTACCTTAGCGACAGGTGCCAAAAACATGAAAAACACGCAACAGTGCCGAGCCCGGCGGCGCGAGGGCCGCGCGCGCATACAACGTTGCGCATTGCCGATCCGATCAAGCAATTTGGCAACAAAAAGGTTGTGGTAAGAATATTTCTTGAGGGTCTGGGAGACCAAAAAGCGAAAATATTTGCTACCGGGAAATAAATCCGTGGAATAATTGCCAGAGCGCATGATTTTTAGCGCGCTGTGATCTTCGTAACTTCTTTTCCACTGATAGGGTTGCAATATGACCAAGCATGCTATGCGCTGGCCGTCCGCGGTATTTTTCTCATTGATGGCTTCGCTGGCAGTTGTCGCGCCATCCCAGGCCACGCCAGGCGTCACGCCGACCACCATCGTGGTCGGCCAGTCGGCCGCCCTGACCGGTCCATCGGGCCAGCTCGGCACGGAGATGCGCGACGGCGCCCTGGCCTATTTCGATCATATCAACAGCAAAGGCGGCGTCAACGGCCGCAAGATCGTCCTCAAGACCCTCGACGACGGCTACGAGCCCGAGCGCGCCGCGGCCAATACCAAGCAACTGATCCAGGCGGAGAACGTCTTCGCACTGTTCGGTTATGTGGGCACGCCGACCTCGAACGCATCGTTGCCGCTGGTGGCGAAGGAAAACCTGCCGTTCTTCGCGCCGATGACCGGCGCACAGTCGCTGCGCGCCCCGTTCAATCCGAATATCTTCAACATCCGGGCCGGCTATGTGCCGGAGATGGAAAAGATCGTCGAGAACCTGGAAGGCATGGGCGTCAAGAAAATCGCCGTGTTCTACCAGGATGACGCTTATGGCAAGGCCGGCCTCGATGCCGTCGAACTCGCGCTGAAAAAACGCAACCTCACCGTCATGGGCACCGTCACGATCGAACGCAACAGCACGAACGTGGCTGCCGCCGTCGCCAAGATGCGCGCCATGAACCCGCCTGCCGTGATCATCGTCACGCCGTATGCGGCCAGCGCGGCATTCATCCATGCGATGCGCCTGAATGCCGTTTCGCTGCCGTACTTCTGGAATATTTCCTTTGTCGGCAGCCAGTCGCTGGCCACCGCCCTCGGCAAGGAAGCGCCTGGCGTCATGATCTCGCAGGTCATGCCGTCGCCGTGGAATGACAAGCTGGCGCTGATCAAGGAATACAAGAAGCTTTATCTCACCAAGCCGGACCGCCACCAGGGCTTCGTCAGCCTGGAAGGTTTTATCGCCGCCAAGGCATTCGTGGAAGGCCTGGAAAACGCGGGCGCCAACCCGACCCGCGCCGGTTTCGCCCGTGCGATCGAGGGCCTGGGCAATTTCGACCTGGGCGGTTTCGTGCTGCGCTTCAGCCCATCGAACCACAATGCCTCGAGCTATGTCGAACTGACCGTGATCCGCAACGACGGCACTTTCATGTATTAATGCGAATCACGCCTGCTGCCGGCGCTAAAAGGGCCGGCAAGTGGCGTGAATCCGCTAAAATCCTGTCTTTGCTTACTTAAGTCAGACGGAGAAACGCATGAACGACAAAACCATCGCCGTGGTGGAACTGGAAGCCAAGGACCTGCCGGCGCATTGCCCCAACCCGGCCATGCCGCTCTGGTCGACCCACCCGCGCGTGTTCCTCGAATTCGGCCTGAACGGCGAAGCGCGCTGCCCATACTGCGGCACCCGCTACGCGCTCAAGCCAGGCACCGTCGTCGGCCACCATTAATCGCCGTCCGGCGGAATCGATGGATTACCGCCCTCCCCTGTGGCTGCCTGGCGGCCACCTGCAAACCATCTACCCGGCCACCGTTGCCGCCAGGGCTCCCGTCGCTTACCGGCGCGAGCGCTGGGACGTGCACGCGCAGGACGACTTCATCGACGTCGATTTCGTCGACGGCCAGCCCGGCCAGCCGTTCGTGGTGTTGTTCCACGGCCTCGAAGGGTCGTCCGGGAGCCACTACGCCAGGGCCCTGATGGCGGCGCTGGCGGCGCGCGGCTGGTCCGGCGCGGTGCCGCACTTTCGCGGCTGCTCGGGCGAAGCCAATCTGGCGCCGCGCTTCTACCACTCCGGCGACGCGCTGGAAATCGACTGGATCCTGCGGCGCCTGAAACCGCGCGCCAGCGGCGACTTTTTTGTCGCCGGCGTCTCGCTGGGTGGCAACGCCCTGCTGCGCTGGCTGGGTGAATTCCAGCACGGCGCGGAACTCGCCGATGCTGCCTGCGCCATTTCCGCCCCGCTCGACCTGGCGCGCGGCGGCGCCGCCTTGTCCTCCGGCGTCAACATGCTGTACACGCGCATGTTCCTGCAAACCCTGAAGCCGAAGTGCCTGGCCAAGCTGGACCAATTCCCCGGCCTGTTCGACCGCGACGCGCTGCTGCAGGCGCGAGATTTGTACGCTTTCGACAACGTCGTCACCGCGCCGCTGCACGGCTATCGCAACACCGACGATTACTGGGACCGCGCCAGCGCACGCCACGTGCTGCACGACATCACCGTGCCGACGCTGGTGCTGAACGCGCGCAACGATCCGTTTTTACCGGCAGCGCATCTGCCTGCCACTGCCGCGCCCGCGGTCACGCTCGCGTATCCCGAACACGGGGGCCATGTCGGCTTTCCTTCGCAAGGCACGACGAGCTGGCTGGCGCGGCGCATCCTGGCGTTTTTCGACCAGCACCGTTCCGCCCGTGCGACAGCCGCGCCGCAAATCTGCGAAGCTGCGCCCCATGGATGACATCGTAAAACAGGCAATGGCCAAGTGGCCGGACGTACCGCATTGCTACGGCTGGCTGGCGCTCGACGCGCGCGGCGGCTGGCGCATGCGCGACGAACAGGCGCAGCAGGAGAACCTGCCGGGCGACCGGCTCAACAATGCCGCCTTGCTGGCATTTATCAATCGCAATTACGCAGTGGACGAACGCGGCTGCTGGTATTTCCAGAACGGGCCGCAACGCGTGTATGTGAACCTGGAGACGACGCCGTATGTGGCCCGGACCGATCCGGCGCAGGGTGTCCTGGTGCAGACCGGAGAAGCGCTCGGACCGCTCCAGCACGCATGGATGACCGCCGCGGGCGCGTTGATTGTGCAGTCCGGGGGGAAGGTCGCCCAGGTCGATGACCGGGACGTGGCGCAATTGATTGCAGCCATGGAACTGGACGGCGCAGCGGTCGATGACGACGCGCTGGTGCGGTGGCTGGAGACAGGCGTCGGGAAGCTGACCGTGCTTGTGGGCGATGCGCGCGTTGCCGTGGACAAGCTGGTGGACGCAAACCTGGGCCGGCATTTCGGGTTTATGCCCGTGCCCCGGCCTTAATTGTCCTTCTTGTCTTTCTTCTCGTCCTTCTGGCGCGCCTGCAACTCCCGCTCGCGCGCATCGATGACCGCCTGGTCATAGAACGATACGTCCTTCGATTTGCGCGCAAAGTTGAGCTGGTCGACCGCGGCCGGCAGCGCGCCGCTGAGCACGTACGATTCCGCCAGCGCCATGTGCTGCAGCGCCAGTTTCCCTTGGGCCGCATACGTCTTGGCCAGCTGGTCGTACAGTTTCGGCTCTTCGCGATATTGCTGCACCTGGTCGCGCAAATAGACCGCCGCCTCTTCCAGCTTGCCGGCGGCAATGAGCGCTTCGGCATACTGGCGCGCGATACTGCGCGACAGCGGAAAACGCTGGTGCGCGGCATCGGCATCCTTTACCGTCTGCTGCACCACGGCAGCCGACTGGCCCGGGGCCAGATCGATTTCCAGCGCCAGGCCGGCAAACATGGCGGCGCCGTCGGACGTGCTCTGGCCGGTGGAAAACACGGGGCCTTCACGCGGCTTCATCGTCGCGCGCGCCTTGTCGAGCCAGCTGCGCGCCCTGGCCAGGTCGCCCTGCTTGAGCGCCAGAAACGCCATGCCGTATTGCCCCGCAGCCTGCTGCTGGCGGCTCTGCAAGGCCAGTTGCGCTTCGAACGCCGTTCTGGCGTCGATGCGGCCCTGGGCGGTTTCGTCCTGCAGCACGCGCGCGCGGGCGCGCACCAGGAAAAACTCCATGCTGTCGACACGCTGGCGATACGGCATTTCGCGAATCCGCGCCTGGATGTCGGCAATGCGCTCGCCCGTCAGCGGGTGGCTGGAGAGGTTGGCGGGCATTTCGCCGTAGCCGCGCGACGCCGTCTGCAGGCGCTTGAAGAAGGCGACCATGCCGGAGGTATCGAAACCGGCCGCGCCCATGATCTGGAAGCCGACCCGGTCGGCCTCGCGCTCGGCGTCACGCGTAAAATTGAGCTGGCGCTGCACGGCCAGGCCCTGCCCGCCCATCAGCACGCCCATGGCCGCATCGGAACCGGCCTTCGACGCCAGCACCGCCAGCACCAGGGCCGCCAGCGGCAACAGCACATCCTGCTTTTGCTGGCCCAGCATGCGCGCAATGTGGCGCTGGCTGACGTGGCCGATCTCGTGCGACAGCACCGACGCCAGCTCCGACTCGGTCTGCGCCGCGATCAGCAGCGCGGAGTGGACCGCGATGAACCCGCCCGGCAATGCAAAAGCGTTGAGCACGGGGTCGCGCACAGCGAAAAAGTAATAGTCGGCATTCGTCTCGCCGCGTGCATCCGGCACCGAGTTGACCAGGACGGAGCCAAAGCTGTTCAGGTAATCGAGGATCGGATCGTCGTCGAGGAAATCGCGGTCGCGCCGGATATCGCGCATGATCTCTTCGCCCAGCTTGCGCTCGATCACCGGCGACAAGTCTTCGCGCACCGGGTCGCCCAGCGTCGGCAGGCGTGAATTGTCGGGCAATTGCTTGAGTGGGACGGGCGCGGACTGGACCGGGGCGGCGGCGACCGAAGCGGCGATGCACAGGGTGGTCAGCAGGCGGCGCCAGGAGCGTGGCGCAGGCGCCTGGATCGGGATTTGGATCGTGTTCACGGGTGCTATGATACCTGCATCCGGCGCCTTTTTGCCCGCGAGCTCAGCCAACACTTATTCAGCACTTTCTCCATGTCCGAACCAACCTCCGCAGCACCATCCGACCACCTGACCCACTTCGACAGCACCGGCCAGGCGCACATGGTCGACGTCACCGCCAAGAACGAGACGCACCGCATCGCGGTCGCCGCCGGTACCATCCGCATGCAGCCGGCAACGTTGCAGCTGGTGCTGTCCGGCACGGCAAAGAAGGGTGACGTACTGGGCATCGCCCGCATCGCCGCCATCATGGCGTCGAAGCGCACCAGCGACCTGATCCCCTTGTGCCATCCGCTGGCGCTGACGCGCGTGGCGGTGGATTTCGAGACCGATGAAGCCGCGTCAAGCGTGCACTGCCGCGCGCAGGTCGAAACAGTCGGCAAGACGGGCGTGGAAATGGAAGCGCTGACCGCCGTGCAGGTGGGGCTGCTGACCATTTACGACATGTGCAAGGCGGTCGACCGGGGGATGGTGATGACGAATGTGCGGGTGCTGGAGAAGCATGGGGGCAAGAGCGGGGACTGGAACGCGGAGGTGTGAGGCGTTCGCTCCCTCGATCGGAACTTACTCGTCTTTTGTGGCTCAAACCTGAACAACATGATCGGGAGAAGCCATGAATCGCGTACCTGAAACCGAATTGATCCTCGTGCCGGGCGGCTCGCTGATCACCCGGACGCCGGAGGAAGGCCGCGCGCTGGCGCTCAAAATTGCCCGGCATACCGTTCACAATGTCCAGCCAGATCTGGACATTCTCAAAGGCGGCCGGCCGAACTATTCCACCAATCCGGATAGCCTCATTGCCACTTGCCAGGTCGTTGCCATCGAATTCCAGACCATTGCGGCCGCGAATAATTATTGGCGGCCAGGCTGATCAGCGTCCGCCGCTGATCGCAGGTTCACCGGCGTCCGATGGTGCCAACGGTCGCCCCGGCTCAGTCACGCATCGCGCATCGTTCCATTTCCACCTCCGCTAGCCTCGTCGTTCCCATGGTAAATTGCTGCCTTGCATGTGGCGACCGGCCCGTGCAGTCCGTGTTTACGCGCTCATGAGGATCGAATGAAATTACGTTTGCTGATGTTGGGAACGGCCCTGGTTGCCGGCAGTACGATGGCCGCGCCGCGTGGCTTTACCGTGGAAGATCTGGTTGGCATGGAGCGCGTCGGCAGCCCGGCCGTGTCGCCGGACGCCACGCGTGTTATTTATACCGTGCGTGAAACCGACCTGGGCAAGAACCGCGGCCACACCGAACTGTGGATGGTCGACCTGCGCGCCGCAAAACCGGTGCCGCAGCGGCTCACCAGCAGCGCCGCCAACAGCAGCGACCCGGAGTGGTCGGCGACCGGCGACGCCGTGTATTTCCTCTCAGGCCGCTCGGGCTCTTCGCAAGTCTGGCGCCTGCCCGTCAACGGCGGCGAAGCAACGCGCGTGACCGACCTGGCGCTTGATGTCGACAATTTCCGCGTGGCGCCGCACGGCGAGCGGATCGCACTGTCCATGGCCGTGTTCCGCGACTGCGCCGACCTGGCCTGCACCAAGGCGCGCCTGGAAAAAAATGCCAAGGACAAAACGTCGGGCGTGGTCTACGACCGCCTCTTCGTGCGCCATTGGGATACCTGGTCCGACGGGCGCAATGCCGTGCTGTTCTCGGCGCCGATCGACTCCAGCGGACGCGTCAGCACCGCGCCGGTCAGCCTTTCCGGCACGCTCGATGGCGACGTGCCGTCGAAACCGTTTGGCGACCGCGAAGAATACCGTTTCAGCCCGGATGGCAAGACCATCGTGTTCTCGGTGCGCATCGCCGGCAAGACCGAAGCCTGGTCGACCAACTTTGACTTGTACAGCGTACCGGCCGCCGGCGGCGCCGCGCCGCGCAACCTGACCCCGGAGAATCCGGCGTGGGACGCCAAGGCGACCTACTCGCCGGATGGCCGCACGATCGCCTACCTGGCCATGGCCAGGCCGGGTTTCGAAGCCGACCGTTACCAGATCATGCTGATGGACGTCGCCAGCGGCGCCAAGCGCAAGCTGGCCGAGTCGTGGGATCGTTCACCGGGCAGCATCGCCTGGTCGGGCGATGGCAAGGCTATCATTGCCGACGCCGAGGACATGGGCAACCACCGCCTGTTCTCCATCGATGCATCGAATGGCAAAGTGCGCGCGCTGACCGACAAGGGCGCCATCGGCGGCTTCGACGTGCGCCGCGATACGGTCGTCTACGCCCTGTCGAACCTGCAGTCGGGCGCGCAATTATTCAGCCAGAAGCTGAGCGGCGGCAAGGCCGTGCAGTTGACACATCAAAATTCTGACAAGCTCGCCGACGTGAAGTTCGGCGAGTTCGAGCAGTTTTCGTTTGCCGGCGCAAACGGCGACACCGTGCACGGTTACGTCATGAAACCGTGGAATGCCACACCGGGCGGCAAATATCCGATCGCCTTCCTGGTCCATGGTGGCCCGCAAGGCAGTTTCGGCAATGGCTGGAGCTACCGCTGGAACCCGCAAGTGTATGCTGGCGCCGGCTATGCCACCGTGTTCATCGATTTCCACGGCTCCACCGGCTATGGCCAAAAATTCACCGACAGCATCAGCGGCGACTGGGGCGGCAAGCCATTGGAAGACTTGCAAAAAGGCTTGGCAGCGGCGGTCGCCAAGTATCCATGGCTGGACCGCGAACGCAGTTGCGCGCTGGGTGCTTCTTACGGCGGCTACATGATGAACTGGATCGAGGGCAACTGGCCAGACGGCTTCAAGTGCATCGTCAACCATGACGGCGTATTCGATGCGCGCGGCATGGCGTATTCGTCCGAGGAACAATGGTTCACCGACTGGGAAAGCGGCGGCACCTATTTCAATGTGCCCGACAACTACGAGCGCTTCAACCCGGTGAATTTTGTCTCGAGGTGGAAGACGCCAATGCTGGTGGTCCAGGGCGACCTCGACTTCCGCATCCCTACCACGCAAGGCCTCGGGACGTTCACGGCGCTGCAGCGGCGCGGTATCGAAAGCAAGCTGATGGTGTTTCCGGATGAGAATCACTGGGTACTGAAACCCGGCAATTCACTGCTGTGGCACCACACCGTGCTGGGCTGGCTGGACCAGCACCTGAAGCCATAAAACTATCCATTCCTCACCGGGCCCGCCTCGCACGCGGGCCTTTTTACTTCCGTTGCTTAAAAATGGCATACTAAACGTGATGATGATCACCACGGAGTAGCCTCGCATGGTCGATTCGAGCGCAGCACGGAGCAAGCCAAAGAAACTCGGTTTCGAGCAAATGCACCTGCAAGTCGGTGGGCGCCTGCAGTTCATCACTTACCGCACCGTCAAGCCGGTGCAGCATTTTTCCTCCCTGATTGGCTACATCAAGGACGAGTACATCATCGTCAGGACGCCGGTCGAAAACGGCGTGCCGATCACCCTCGACATTGGCGAAAAGCTGACGATCCGCGTGTTCGAGGGCATGAATGTGTGTTCGTTCGCCTGCACTGTACTGCGGGTCTTTGCCCGGCCGATGCTGTACCTGCACTTGTCTTTCCCCACGCTGATCCAAGGCACCAGCCTGCGCGCGTCGATGCGCGTCAAGGTGAGCCTGCCGGCCCAAGTGACGGGCTCGGGGCCGGAGGCCCAGCCAATGCATTGCTCAGTCGTGAATATTTCCGTGACGGGGGTGCTGGTCGAATCACCGACGCCGCTGCCTGCGGACGATGAACTGGTGCGCATCCAGTTCGGCGTTGCTGCGCTAGAGGGAGGCGAGGACGTGAAGGTGACCGCGCAGGCAACCATCCGCAATACGAATGTCAGCACGGCCTCCGGCGAGCAGCCGGAGGTATTCACCTATGGAATGCAATTCGTCGATCTCGATCCATCTCACTACATGCTGCTGCAGAACTTGACGTATGAAGCATTGCTGGAGGCGCGGCAGAAAATTGTGTAATTGCGCTGAAAAAAAAGCCGCCCGAAGGCGGACTTTACATGTTCTCTGACACTTAACTTCCTGGGTTATTTTTCACGATAGCTTCCCTGGCGACGATATTCGTCACCGTCGTTTCATTCGTCCACAGCTGGTTTGCTTTGTCAGGTGGAAGAAGCGGTCGCATCGTGATCGTTCTGGTGTCGACTTCAGGACCGATGCTGTCGGCAAAAATCAATGTCAGTACTCCATCAACAACATCGACGCTTGAAACTTCTTTGGTGGCTACGAAACGCGGAATATGCGCTTCGGGCACTGTCGTAGTGCATCCTGCCAACACTCCCCCTTGATCCTGGATGCACATTGCAATCGCGGTCTTGACAGCGGCCACGGAGCCAAGAGCTGTACCAACCTTGGCTTTGATCATGTAATTTTGATACGCAGGAACTGCCACCGCTGCCAGTACACCGATAATCGCTACAACGATCATCAACTCAATGAGCGTGAATCCGCTCTGTGATCTGTTCGCAAATCTTATTGATTTCATCAAAATGCTCCTTCATCGGTTATTTGTTATGCCTGTAATAATCAGGTAATAGCAATACATATGCCAGGGCTAATTGCCACATAGAAGGGGCCAACCGTGCCAGTATTGTGCGATATCGACAATTTTTTTGAGTAAGTGACAAAATCTGTCATTTTTTCAAATGCCGTGTCTTTATCCGCTTTAAATTAGTTTTTTGGCAAGGGCGTTAGAAATAACCGGCCTCCCACATGCGAGGCCAATGTTGTTCTGGATTTGCAGCGAGTTCAGCAGGAGTCAGATCGCCGTTCTGTGCATGTTGGACGAAGTTGGGGGCAACCGACCATATCAATCCGCATAGACCTGTGACAACCAGTCCGCCCAGAAGCGCACGCTTTAATGGAGACTGGTTTGGTTGCCGCTGTAATGTCGTCCCATCCTGCAGGCGCACCCATGCGCACGCAATGCCCAGCACCAGCACGGCAGCCAGCTGGCTCTGTGGCATGACAAGCACGCCCGAGAGCAACGTGTCGACGAAAACTGCCGTACAGGAAACCATCAACGTAACAAATATTTGTTGATTGATTACGTCTGTCGTAGCAAGCCGTGCGCCGCAACGCACTAGCGTGCGCGCCCCCATATAGATGGCGCCTGCAAGACATAGCAGTGCCGGGATGCCCCATTCCGCCGCAATCTGCAAAACCCAGTCATGAGGATGTGCCCCTTTGTAGAGAGTTGCACCTTCGTGCGCAAAATGTTGCGGCCCGACGCCGAGCCATGGGTGCGAAGCAATCAATTTTATTGCCAAATTCCACAGGTAAAAGCGGTCGGAGCTTGGATTCGCCACGGTCCGCTCCACAACGTTTGCAGGGAGACCAATAGGCTGCAGTCCACATAACAGCGGCAGCAAGATGAATCCCAACGCGTAGACGATCAAACCGGCCAAAGCGGTCCACGCCATGGCCACAATGAATTCACGTGCCTGTGCGCGGCGCAGCAACACAGCAATTGCGCAGCCCATGGACAGGGCGAGGACGGTAGCGCGCGCTTCTGTCACGAATAGCAGCGCCCACCAGAAGGCAGTCAGCGCGAACCAAGCCTTGCGCCACCCGCTGTCCTGGGGCGCTTTCAGAAACAGGAAGACGATCAACGGCAATAGGGACGTCTGGGTATGATTAAGAAAGCGCGGATTGGAAAAGCCGACACCTACAACAGACCAATCCGGCTGAAAGCCGCTGGCCAGAGCAGCACCGTACATGACCAGGACTCGCAGCGAATACAGTCCGCACGCAATCCCGACCCAATGGAGCAGTTTAGGTAGCCGCGAGGCATCCTGTGACAATTCGCTGGCCAGGGAAAAGGCCATCGTCAAAAGCAGTAAAAGGCATGTCCACTCGTAGATGGCATGTCGCAGTGAATAGGCGGCCAGGCTCGACACCAGACCAAGTGCAAAAAATGTCATCAGGAGGGCCATGCCAACTTTCGGCACTGTTGGTAGTTGCCCCGCGCCGATGCGCGCCAGTACCACCATCGACATCACGCATAGCGCCGCGATTTCGACACAACGTTGCAAATCGTGACCCGCGGCCACCAGAAAGTTTGTGGTCAGCGCTACAAACAGAATCAGCGTCATGGCGGACCCTGAGAAAAGGGAACGTGATGTGATACGGGTAGAGGTGGACATGTGACATTCGGCAGAGTGACTGTTCCAATATAAAAAAGCCGCCCGAAGGCGGCTTCTTTCGATGTACTACTGGGCAGGATTACGAACCCGAAGGAGGATTGTTCTTGGTGATCAACTCGCTAGCAGCCACGTTGGTGACGCCGGTAGGAGTGTTGGTCCAGGTGATGTTAGCTTTGACTGCGTCGATATTTGGGCGCATTGCGATGGTGCCGTTGTCAACGCCGCTACCGATACCGGTACCAAACGTAACCGTGATAACGCCTGCCGCAACCGTGGCGTCCCGGACTTCTTTAGTTGCAACGAACGCCGGAATACCATTGCTGTTACTGGCGCAGGTATCTGGAACGCCGCCAGCTTCCTGGATGCACATTGCGGTTGCGGTTTTGATGGCTGCAACCGAGCTCAGTGCCGAAGCGACCTTGGCTTTGATGGTGTAGTTCTGGTACGCTGGGATTGCAACAGCTGCCAGGATACCGATAATTGCAACCACGATCATCAATTCGATCAGGGTGAAACCAGCTTGTGCCTTCTTCATCATTTTCATCGATTTCATTGTAAAGCTCCTTCAGGGGTTGGGTTGTTTTTTCGTCCTACTGACAGGGTATAGAGCAAGCGGCGTGCCAGGTCATTTTCAGCCCAGTTTGTGGTGGTTTCTTTATCAAATCTCGTGGTTTTTGACGCTTTTTGTCAGGGTGTGTGACAAAATTTGTCACTCTCTTCGGGAACTACAATTTTTTGCCGTCAGGAAATGAAAAAAGGAAGCCGAAGCTTCCTTTTTTGGCTCTAGCGCAAAACGCTTACAGCATCGCCTGCAGCAGGCGCGCCATTTCCGATGGGTTCTTGGTGGCCTTGATGCCGCACTCTTCCATGATGTCCAGCTTGGCTTGTGCCGTATCGGCGCCGCCGGAGATCAGCGCGCCGGCGTGGCCCATGCGCTTGCCTGGAGGGGCGGTGACGCCAGCGATGAAGCAGACCACTGGCTTCTTCATGTTGTCCTTGATCCAGTAAGCCGCGTTGGCTTCGTCCGGGCCACCGATTTCGCCGATCATGATGACCGCGTCAGTATCAGGGTCGTCGTTGAACATCTTCATGACGTCGATGTGCTTCAGGCCGTTAATCGGGTCGCCGCCAATGCCGACTGCCGACGACTGGCCCAGGCCCAGTGCGGTCAATTGACCCACTGCTTCATAAGTCAGGGTGCCGGAACGCGATACCACGCCGATACGGCCCTTTTTATGGATATGGCCTGGCATGATGCCGATCTTGATTTCGTCTGGCGTGATCAAGCCTGGGCAGTTAGGGCCCAGCAGCAGGGTTTTCGAACCAGCTTTGGCCATGCGGTCCTTGAGGGCTATCATGTCGCGGACTGGAATGCCTTCGGTAATGCAGATGGCCAGGTCCAGGTCGGCTTCGACAGCTTCCCAGATCGCGGCAGCCGCGCCTGCTGGCGGCACGTAGATCACCGACACGTTGGCGCCGGTGGCGGCCTTGGCTTCAGTCACGTTGGCGTAGATAGGAATGCCTTCGAAATCTTCGCCGGCTTTCTTCGGGTTCACGCCAGCCACGAAGGCGGCTTTGCCGTTCGCGTAGTCGCGGCACATGCGGGTGTGGAATTGGCCGGTCTTGCCGGTAATCCCCTGGGTGATGACTTTGGTATCTTTGTTGATCAGGATCGACATGTTAGTTTCCTTCGAATCTTCGAATTAAGCGTGACCGGCTGCAGCGGCGACAACTGCCTTGGCTGCATCTTCCATCGTATCGGCCGCGATGATCGGCAGGCCCGAGTCGGCCAGCATCTTCTTGCCGATCTCTTCGTTGGTTCCCTTCATGCGCACGACCAGCGGTACTTGCAGCGAAACAGCTTTCGATGCGGTGATCACGCCTTCGGCGATGACGTCGCAACGCATAATGCCGCCGAAAATGTTCACGAGGATGGCTTTCAGGCCTGGGTTCTTCAGCATGATCTTGAAGGCTTCCGTGACTTTCTCGGCCGTGGCGCCACCGCCGACGTCGAGGAAGTTGGCCGGCTCGCCGCCGAACAGCTTGATGGTGTCCATGGTCGCCATGGCCAGGCCGGCGCCGTTGACCAGGCAGCCGATGTTGCCGTCGAGCGAAATGTAGGCCAGGTCGAATTTCGACGCTTCGATTTCAGCTGGATCTTCTTCGTCCAGGTCGCGGTATGCGACGATTTCAGGGTGGCGATACAACGCGTTGGCGTCAAAGTTCCATTTGGCGTCGAGTGCGATGACCTTGCCTTCGCCGGTCAGGATCAGTGGGTTGATTTCAGCCAGCGATGCGTCGGTTTCCCAGTAGGCTTTGTACAGGCCCTTGA
>Ga0265780_10002697_pt1 | contig 23837 bp, 20 predicted proteins | sample P1T30metagenome_FD_192432 | JGI IMG/M metagenome (GOLD analysis project Ga0265780, IMG submission 192432) | Plant litter microbial communities from East Loma Ridge, Irvine, California - P1 T30 | ecosystem: Environmental > Terrestrial > Plant litter > Unclassified | place: USA: California... | reverse complement strand
TGCTGGCCCAGCATGCGCGCGATGTGACGCTGCGACACGTGGCCGATTTCGTGCGAGATGACGCCGGCCAGTTCGGATTCGCTCTGGGCCGCGATGATCAGGCCCGAGTGCGAGCCGATGAAGCCACCCGGCAGCGCGAACGCGTTCAGTTGCGGATCGCGCACGGCAAAGAAGGTGAAATCGGCGTTGGTCTCGCCGCGCGCGCCGGGGGCGGCGTTGACCAGGGCGTTGCCGAAGTTGTTCAGGTATTCGCTGATCGGCTCGTCGTCGAGGAAATCGCGGTCGCGCCGGATGTCGCGCATGATTTCTTCGCCGAGTTTGCGTTCGACGACTGGGGACAGGTCGGCGCGCGCGCTGTCGCCGAGGGTCGGCAGCAGCGTATGATCGGGGCGCTTGAGGGCCTGGGCCGCGCTGTCACCGGGCGCGGAAACGGCGAAGGCGGCCGCCACGCACAGGGCGGCGGCGGACAATGCAGGGCGCCAGCGGCGCGCGGTTGCGGGGCGGACGACGGATTTCACGGTGCTATGATAACCGCATCCGCGCGCAGATTGCGGCGACCCAGTTACTTTGTTACCTCATCATATCGACTTTGCAATGACCACTACCACCCCGAGCGCAGACCATCTGACCCACTTCGACGCCACCGGCCAGGCTCATATGGTCGATGTCGGCGCCAAGCAGGACACCCACCGCATCGCGGTCGCGGCCGGCACCATCCGCATGCAGCCACAAACGCTGGCATTGATCACCTCGGGCAGCGCGAAAAAGGGCGACGTGATCGGCATTGCGCGCATCGCCGCGATCATGGCTTCGAAGCGCACGAGCGACCTGGTGCCGCTGTGCCACCCGCTGCCGATCACGCGCGTGGCGGTGGATTTCGAGATCGACGAAGCGGCCAGCAGCGTCCATTGCCGGGCCCAGGTGGAAACGATCGGCAAGACCGGGGTCGAGATGGAAGCGTTGACGAGCGTGCAGGTCGGCTTGCTGACCATTTATGACATGTGCAAGGCGGTCGATCGGGGGATGGTGATGACGAATGTGCGGGTGCTGGAAAAGCACGGGGGCAAGAGCGGCGACTGGACGGCCGATATCCACGCTTGACCGAAAAGCATCAGCGCAAAACACCGTTGTAGACAATCCTCCTGCCACGCCTATACTGGATGGTGCGCTGCACAACCGTGCGCTGCCAACCTTAGAACTTGCCTGAGAGGATGTGCCATGTCTACGATTGCATACCCGCAGTTCAACACCGTTCCGTTCCAGATGAACACCCGCCCCTACCAGGACGCGGTATCCAAGATCGCCAACGTCTATACCGACTCGATGCGGGCGAATGCCGAGCAGCTCTGGATCAGCTCGTCGCAGATCATCGTGCAGGAAACGGTCAAGGCGTTCATGGCCGCATCGCAGTCGTGCATGGAAGCGCTGGCCAAAAACGCGGCATCGGTGCAGCAGCAATCATTCGGCCGCATCATCAACGCCAACCAGAAGGCGTTCGAGATCATGGGCCAGGCGGCTACGGACACAATGCTGTCCGGCATGAAGCGCACCGGCTGAGCAGAGCTGAGCTGCGCGCTACGCTACGCCGCTGCTGCGGCGTAGCGTGATCAGCGCCGGTTGCCCGGCATCGGCAAGTTGTCTGCCAGCGCCAACTGTTCCATTCCGTCTTCGAGCAGCATGCGCGCGCGGCCCGACATCAGCGCCAACTGCGCATGCAGCGCGGCGTCCTCGGGATTACGCGATGCGCATTGCTGGCTGTAGCGCTCGAAGCTACCGACCATCAACAGCAGCTCGGACAGGTGGCGCGGGCATTCGCACGTCACCCGGGTGCCGGCCGCCGTGATGCGCGCCAGGTCCTGTTCGTTGAAACGCGGCGACAGCACCGCCGGCGCGGCCAGCACCTGTTGCGGCGGACGGTGACCATCCAGTGCCGACTGGCACAGTAGCGCCAGCTCGGCCAGGTCGGCCGGGATGCGTGCTACCAGGCAGCCTTGCGCGCGCAAGGCGCGGATGGTGGCGCTGGGCGAGAAACGGTACAGCACCACCGTGCTGGACACCCCGGTGGCCTGGCGCGCGGCGGCGATCGGCGCCAGCGCCGTATCGTCGAGTTCGGATAGTTCGATCACCAGCACATCGGCCCCAGCGTCGGTCGGCAGCCGTTCCGCCTGCTCGAGCACGTCGCAGTAACCGCGCACATCCAGGCCGAAGGCGCCCTGACCCATGGCCGCGATGCGGCGCGACAGCACCGCGCCGACCAGCAGCACGCGCACCGGCGCTTCGGCCACCGCGCGCGCCTGGCCGTCCAGGCCCAGCATCGATTGCAATTGCTCGCGGCTAAGGCCAGCCAGCACGCCGATCGAATGACCCTGGTCGACCAGTTGCTTCAGCAGACCCAAGCGTGCAACCTGCTCGGCCGAATACAGGCGCTGGCCGCGTTCCGAGCGCTGCGCTTCCGACAAGCTGTAGCGGCGTTCCCAGACCCGCAGCGTCTCGACCGGCAATCCTGCCAGCCTCGCAGCCGCGCCGGTGCGGTACATGATCCGCTCTTGTCCCTTTTTTATCGTATCCATCATGATTTTGTCCCGAATATGAACCCCAATTGCCAGACGATATAGTGTCACACATCTGACATTGCTGCATTCCAATTACATAAATTATAACTTAGACAAGCATTTCATGAATGAGCAGGAATGTGGCTCTCCACCACGCTGGATTTCACATGGTAAATTGCTGGTCTGCGTGCGCCGCATCCCGCCGCGCACCCACATCTCAAGAGGGTGGAATGACATTTCGTTTGCTGACGATGGCAGCGGCCTTGCTGGCTGCCTCCACTGCCGCGGGCACGGCTGGCGCGGCCGCGCGCGGCTTCACGGCCGAAGACCTGGTCAATATGGAGCGGGTCGGCAGCCCCGCCGTGTCGCCGGACGGCACGCGCGTGGTGTACACCGTGCGCAGTACCGAGCTCGACAAGAACCGCGGCCATACCGAACTGTGGATGGTCGACCTGCGCGCCGCCAAGCCGGCGCCCAGGCGCCTCACCAACCACGCAACGAGCAGCCTTGATCCTGAATGGTCGGCCTCGGGCGACGCCATTTATTTCCTGTCGACCCGCTCCGGCTCGTCGCAGGTGTGGCGCCTGCCGGCCGCCGGTGGCGCGCCAAGCAAGGTCACCGACTTTGCACTCGACGTCGAGAGCTACCGCGTGGCGCCGAGCGGCGACCGGATTGCTTTCAGCATGTCGGTATTCCGCGACTGCACCGACCTGGCCTGCACCAAGTCACGCGCCGACGCCAAGGCCAAGGAAAAGGCCAGCGGCAAAGTCTATGACCGCCTGTTCGTGCGCCACTGGGACACCTGGAACGACGGCCGCAACAACGTGCTGTTCTCGGCACCGCTGAACGCCGGCGGCAAGGTCAGCGCCGCGCCGGTGAGCCTGTCGGGCGTGCTCGACGGCGACGCACCGTCGAAGCCGTTCGGCGACCGCGAAGAATACCGCTTCAGCCCGGACGGCAAGAGCCTCGTGTTCTCGCTGCGCGTGGCCGGCAAGACCGAAGCCTGGTCGACCAACTTCGACCTGTACAGCGTGCCTGCCGCCGGCGGCGCCGCGCCGCGCAACCTCACTGCCGACAACCTGGCGTGGGACGCCAAGGGGGTGTTCTCGCCCGACGGCCGCACCCTGGCCTACCTGGCGATGGCGCGTCCGGGCTTTGAAGCCGACCGTTACCAAGTGATGCTGATGGACGTGGCCAGCGGCGAGAAGCGCAAGCTGGCCGCCGACTGGGACCGCTCGGCCGGCAGCCTGCAATGGCGCGCCGACGGCAAGGCGCTGATCGTCGACGCCGAGGACATCGGCCAGCACCGCCTGTTCTCGATCGACGTCGCCAGCGGCAAGGTGGCGCCGCTGACCGGCCCGGGCGCGATCGGCGGCTACGACCTGCGCGGCGACACGCTGGCGTACACCCAGGCCAGCTTGACCTCGGGCGCGCAACTGTTCTCGATGAAACTGGGCGGCCAGCCGCAGCAGCTCACCACCCTCAACGCCGAGCTGCTCAAAGATGTGCGCTTCGGCGAGCCCGAGCAGTTCTCGTTCGCCGGCGCCAACGGCCAGACCGTGTACGGCTACGTGATGAAACCGTGGAATGCGCAGCCGGGCCAGAAATATCCGGTGGCCTTCATCGTCCACGGCGGCCCGCAGGGCAGCTTCGGCAACAGCTGGAGCTACCGCTGGAATCCGCAGACTTACGCCGGCGCCGGTTACGCGGCCGTGTTCATCGACTTCCACGGCTCGACCGGCTATGGCCAGAAGTTCACCGACGCCATCAGCAACGACTGGGGCGGCAAGCCGCTCGAGGATCTGCAGAAGGGTTACGACGCGGCCGTGAAAAAGTTCCCGTGGCTCGACCGTTCGCGCGATTGCGCGCTCGGCGCCTCGTACGGCGGCTACATGATGAACTGGATCGAAGGCAACTGGCCGGATGAATTCAAGTGCATCGTCAACCACGACGGCGTGTTCGATACCCGCGGCATGGCCTACTCGACCGAAGAACAATGGTTCACCGACTGGGAAAGCGGTGGCCCTTACTTCAAGGTGCCCGAGAACCATGAGCGCTTCAATCCGGTGCTGCACGTAAACAAGTGGAAGACGCCGATGCTGGTGATCCAGGGCGACCTTGATTTCCGCATTCCGACCGCGCAAGGGCTGGGTACCTTCACCGCGCTGCAGCGCAAGGGCATCGACAGCAAGCTGCTGGTGTTCCCGGATGAAAACCACTGGGTGCTCAAGCCTGCCAACTCGCTGCAGTGGCATCACACCGTGATCGATTGGCTCGATGGCTATCTGAAGCGTTGATGGCTTCGATGCTTCAGTAGCGTACTGCCAACTTCCCCGCAGGCGGGGAAGTTGGCCGCAGCCTCACTGCGCCGCCACCTCGACACTGTTCTTCTCGAACGCTCTCTTGACCGCATCGTTGTCGGTGATGCTGGACGCATCGATCTGCCACGTCAGGCTGGTCTGGCTCATGGTCGGCGTGAACACCACCGTCTTGTCCTCGGTCGTCTTGCCGATATTGGCCAGGGTCAGGGTAATGGTGCCGGCCTCGGTCACTGCCACGTTCTTGACCTCTCTGGTGGCCGTAAACGTGGCCGGGAACGTGTCTTCGCTGGCGGTCTGATTGCAATTGGCCAAGTCACCATTTTCTTGCCCGCACAGCGCCACCGCCGTCTTGTACGGGCTCAGCGCCGACAGCGCATTGGCCGCCTTGGCGCGCGATGTGTACTCGGTGTAGGCGGGAATCGCCACCGTCGCCAGGATGCCGATGATGGCAACGACGATCATCAGTTCGATCAGGGTGAAGCCGCGTGCGGGATGTCGCTTGTGCTGTTGATGCAGGGTCATGTCAGCTCTCCAGTGGGCAAAATCAATCGTGAGCCTGGCGCATCGCGACAGCCGATGCGCAGGGCGTACCAGTCCGGACGAGGCTGATTTTAGGGAGAGCGATGGGTCCAACCCTGCGCCATCACAAGTGCGCGGCACGGACGAAAAAAAACGGAGAGCCGAAGCTCTCCGTCTTATGCACGATCGCAGGATCGCTTGATTACAGCATGGCCTTCAGCAGACGCGCCATTTCCGACGGGTTCTTGGTGACGGTAATGCCGCAGGCTTCCATGATTTCCAGCTTGGCTTGCGCGGTGTCGGCGCCGCCCGAGATCAGCGCACCGGCGTGGCCCATGCGCTTGCCTGGAGGCGCGGTGACGCCGGCGATGAAGCCAACCACTGGCTTCTTCATGTTGTCCTTGATCCAGTAAGCCGCGTTGGCTTCGTCAGGACCGCCGATTTCGCCGATCATGATGACCGCGTCGGTGTCAGGATCGTCGTTGAACATCTTCATCACGTCGATGTGCTTCAGACCGTTGATCGGGTCGCCGCCGATGCCGACTGCCGACGACTGGCCCAGGCCCAGTGCGGTCAATTGACCGACTGCTTCATAGGTCAGGGTGCCCGAACGCGACACGACGCCGATACGGCCCTTGCGGTGGATGTGACCTGGCATGATGCCGATCTTGATTTCGTCAGGGGTGATCAGGCCTGGGCAGTTAGGGCCCAGCAGCAGGGTCTTCGAACCTGCCTTCGCCATGCGGTCCTTGAGTTCCATCATGTCACGGACTGGAATGCCTTCGGTGATGCAAATTGCCAGGTCCAGCTCGGCTTCGACGGCTTCCCAGATCGCAGCGGCTGCGCCTGCTGGTGGGACATAGATCACCGACACGTTGGCGCCGGTTTCTTTTTTCGCTTCAGTGACGTTAGCGAAAATTGGAATGCCTTCGAAGTCTTCGCCGGCTTTCTTCGGGTTCACGCCAGCGACGAATGCTGCCTTGCCGTTCGCGTAATCGCGGCACATGCGGGTGTGGAACTGGCCGGTCTTGCCGGTGATGCCCTGGGTGACTACTTTGGTATCTTTGTTAATCAGAATCGACATTTTATTTCCTTAGCGAATTAGGCTTGACCAGCGGCAGCAGCAACCACTTGCTTGGCTGCGTCTTCCATGGTGTCTGCAGCGATGATCGGCAGGCCCGACTCAGCCAGCATCTTCTTGCCCAGATCTTCGTTGGTGCCCTTCATGCGCACGACCAGTGGCACTTTCAGCGACACGGCCTTGGATGCGGTGATGACGCCTTCGGCGATCACGTCGCAACGCATGATGCCGCCGAAGATGTTGACCAGGATGGCCTTCAGTTCCGGGTTCTTCAGCATGATCTTGAACGCTTCGGTCACTTTCTCGGCCGTGGCGCCACCGCCGACGTCGAGGAAGTTGGCCGGCTCGCCGCCGAACAGCTTGATGGTGTCCATGGTGGCCATGGCCAGGCCGGCGCCGTTCACCAGGCAGCCGATGTTGCCGTCGAGCGAAATGTAGGCCAGGTCGAATTTCGAGGCTTCGACTTCGGCTGCATCTTCTTCGTCCAGGTCGCGGTAAGCGACGATTTCAGGACGGCGATACAGTGCATTGGCGTCGAAGTTGAACTTGGCGTCGAGGGCGATGATCTTGCCCGAACCGGTGACGATCAGCGGGTTGATTTCGGCCAGCGATGCGTCGGTTTCCCAGTAGGCTTTGTACAGGCCTTGCAGGTTGGCGCGGGCGTCGGCGATCGAGCCTTCCGGCACGCCGATCTTGGCGGCGATGCTGTCGGCATCGGCGTCGGTCAGGCCGATGGCCGGGTCGATCGCGATGGTGTGGATTTTTTCAGGGTTGCTGTGCGCGACTTCTTCGATGTCCATGCCGCCTTCCGACGAGGCCATCAGCACGACTTTCTGGGTGACGCGGTCGGTCACCAAGGAAACGTACAGTTCTTGCTTGATGTCCGCGCCTTCTTCGACCATCAGGCGACGCACTTTCTGGCCTTCTGGGCTGGTCTGGTGCGTGATCAGCTGCATGCCCATGATCTGGTCAGCATATTCTTTGACTTGCTCGAGCGACTTGGCGACTTTGACGCCACCGCCCTTGCCGCGGCCGCCAGCGTGGATCTGGGCCTTGACCACCCAGACCGGACCGCCCAGTTGTTCAGCGGCTTTGACGGCCTCTTCGACCGACATGCACGGAATGCCGCGCGGAACAGTCACCCCGAATTTTCGGAGGATTTCTTTGCCCTGGTACTCATGGATCTTCATGCTGGCTTCCCTTCTTCTATTACTGATGAATTAGAAATACGGTTGAACTACAAAATTACAAACGACGAATGCTAACCCGCCACGGTTTTCAGTGACCAGCGGGGATAGTATTTGGCCACGGCGGGGCCGTCGCTGCGCAGGGCATGGCAACGGTCGAGCTCGAATGGCCGGTCCGACGACAGCGCGCCGACGCCGCCAGGGGCGTCGACATTGTCATCGGCGAAGGCTTGCAGCGCTGCAGTCGGCAGCACCTGGGCCAATTCGGTCAGATGGGTGCAGCCGAGCACGCCAGTGAGGCGGTCTTTCAGGTGCAGCCGGAAATGATTGACGAGCGAAAGCCCGATCAGTTTCTTGTAGGCGGGAGCGATCGTATCGCAGAAGCCCGGATACGGGACGGCATCGGATGCGGCTTCGGCATCGACGATGTTCAGATCGCGGTCGATCGTGACGCGCAGCTTCAGGTCATGCACCGGAACGCCCGCAGGGCGCTCACCGGAAGCCAGCACGATGTCACGCGTCTTGACGTCGCGAATATTGGCATCGAGATCCCACAAGCCATCGTCGCGCGCGAAGGCCTCGACGGTGATGGCGCGCGTATGCCGGAGCGTACGCGATACGGGTGGAGACAAAGGCATAAATACCAGTGCCGTCGAAACGGCGGTTAGTGGTGCAGCCGGTGTGCTTCATGCACGTTGCCGCAGCTTCTGCGGCAACAACCGCTCATGCGGCGCTGCTTAAACCACGAAAGTTTAGCACAGCGGACCGGCCGTTGTGCCGTTGGAGGGGCCATTTAGCGGCAAGACGACCAGCGGCACCGGGGTTTGCGGCGCAATCACAGCCTTGACCGGGGTCGGCAATTCACACTGCCGCTGTTGAACATATCTGCCATTCATGACGAATATGACACAACGCGCTGCACCGGAATACGCAAAACGCCAGCGTGCAGCGCCATCACCCGTTGAAGAATATGCCGAAGCATATCGGGGATGACGCTCCACGCTGGCGTCTGATGAAACACGGTTGCGCGCTGCCAGGCCAATTCAGGCAATTTTCATTCGAATCAGTCGAATCTCATTCGGACCTCATTCGGACTTCAGGCAAATTCGTCGTCGTCGGGATAGCCCTGCATCGCGACCTTGGCCGCGCGCTGGGAAAATCCGCGCTGCAGCAAGAAGCGCATCTGCTTGGCGCGCGCAGCTGCATCGGGCGCGACGGTGCCGAACTTGCGGCGCCAGACTTCGATGGCGCGCTCGGTTTCGCTGTCGTTCAGGTTGGCCTTGATATCGACCAGCGCATCGCCGCTGACGCCGTGGCTTTTCAATTCGGCCACGACGCGGCTGTTGCCATAGCGCGCAGCCTTGCGGTTGACCAGGGACTCGGCAAAACGCTCTTGCGACAGCCAGTTGTTTTTTTCAAGGAAATCGAGCAGTTCGTCAACATCGTCGCCTTCTTCGGCATACTTGGACAGCTTGCGCCGCAGCTCGAACCGGCTGTGCTCGCGCTGCGACAGATAGCGCAGGGCGCGGCCTTTCAGGCTGAGGACAGGTTGGCGCATACGGAATAGGAAAGTCGATATGGCGCAGGGGGGCGGCAGACTAGCGCCGCCCACCCCGCGCCAGGGAATTACTCGCCGACCGCTTGCAGCTTCGGCTTGTCGTCACCGCCAGCCAGTGGTGGCGGCAGTTCGCGCACGCCCAGGGTGGCGCGCACCTTGTTCTCGATTTCACGCGCCAGGGCTGGGCGATCTTTCAGGAACTGGCGGGCATTGTCCTTGCCTTGACCGATACGCTCGCCGCCGTAGCTGTACCAGGAACCTGCCTTCTCGACGATTTTATTATCGGCGCCGAGGTCCAGGATTTCGCCTTCACGCGAGGTGCCTTCGCCATACAGAATGTCGAAGTGCGCTTCCTTGAATGGCGGCGCGATCTTGTTCTTGACGACCTTGACCTTGGTTTCGTTACCAATGACTTCGTCGCCCGACTTGATCGAGCCGGTACGGCGGATGTCCAGGCGCACCGAGGCGTAGAACTTGAGCGCGTTACCACCGGTGGTGGTCTCAGGGCTGCCGAACATGACGCCGATCTTCATGCGGATCTGGTTAATGAAGATCACCAGCGTGTTGGTGCGGTTGATCGAACCGGTGAGCTTGCGCAGCGCCTGCGACATGAGGCGCGCCTGCAGGCCTGGCAGCGAGTCGCCCATGTCGCCTTCGATCTCGGCGCGCGGGGTCAGTGCCGCCACCGAGTCGATCACGACCAGGTCAACCGAACCGGAACGCACCAGGGCGTCGGTAATTTCAAGCGCCTGTTCGCCGGTATCTGGCTGCGAGATCAGCAGTTCGCTCAGGTTGATGCCCAGCTTTTGCGCATAGGTGACGTCGAGCGCGTGCTCGGCATCGATGAAGGCGCAAGTGCCGCCGAGCTTTTGCATCTGGGCGATGGTCTGCAGCGTCAGGGTGGTTTTACCCGACGATTCAGGACCGTAGATCTCGACGATACGGCCGCGCGGCAGGCCGCCGACGCCGAGCGCGATGTCCAGGCCCAGCGAGCCGGTGGAAACAGTCTGCACTTCTTCGACAGGCGCATTGGCATCCATGCGCATGACCGAGCCCTTGCCGAACTGCTTTTCGATTTGCGCCAGGGCAGCTGCCAGCGCTTTGCCTTTTTCGGAGGCGTTCAATGCGGATTTTTTATCGTCCATGGTGGTCTTTCAATCGTGGAGCAGTGAAGGTGTGGGCGCGAATGCGCACTTCAAGAGCACTACTGTATAAAAATCCAGTGGTTTTGGCAAGCACTAAAGCGTGGTGAAATGTGCAACAAAGCGGCAACACTCGCATTGTTGCGACAAATCAAACACAATAAGAACTTGTAGGTGTCTAACGTTCCAAACCCGAAGGTGTTCCCATGCGAATTCTGCTCGCCGAAGATGATAGCGTACTTGCCGATGGCCTGACGCGCTCCCTGCGCCAGTCCGGCTATGCCATCGATTGCGTCAAGAACGGCCAGGATGCCGATACCGCGCTGTCGACCCAGGAGTTCGATCTCTTGATCCTCGACCTTGGCCTGCCGAAAATGTCAGGCCTGGAAGTGCTGCGCCGCCTGCGCGCCCGCGCCTCGCTGCTGCCGGTGCTGATCCTCACCGCCGCCGACTCGGTCGAGCAGCGCGTCGAGGGGCTCGACCTGGGCGCCGACGACTACATGGCCAAGCCGTTCGCGCTGTCCGAACTCGAGGCGCGGGTGCGCGCCCTGACCCGGCGCGGCGCCGGCGGCGGCCCGGCCGTGGTGCGCCATGGCCCGCTGGTGTACGACCAGGTCGGACGCAGCGCCTACATCAACGAACAGATGCTCGACCTGTCGGCGCGCGAACTGGGCCTGCTCGAAGTACTGCTGGCGCGCAGTGGACGGCTGGTGTCCAAAGAGCAGCTGGTCGACCATCTGTGCGAATGGGGCGAAGAGGTATCGAACAACGCGATCGAGGTCTACGTGCACCGCCTGCGCAAGAAGATCGAGGTCGGCGGGGTGCGCATCGCCACCGTGCGCGGCCTGGGCTACTGCCTGGAAAAATTCTCTGACGCCGGCGCAAGGCCGGCCGTCGTCACCGCCGGCAAGTGAGCGAGCGCGACGCAGGCCTGGCGCCGGACGCCGGCAGCGCCACGCCGCTGTACGTCCCGCCGAATCCCGAGCCGGACGAAAACATCCGCCACTCGCTGTTCGGCGAAATCCTCGACTGGATGCTGGCCCCGCTGCTGCTGCTATGGCCGATGAGCATCGCGATCACCTACCTGGTGGCCAAATCGATCGCCAACCAGCCGTTCGACGATGCGCTCGAAGACCGGGTCACGGTGCTGGGCCAGCAGATCCGCACCGTCGAGGGCCGCACCGCCGGCCAGCTGGCGCCGGCCGCGCGCGACATCCTGCGCGCCGACGACGTCGACAGCGTCTACTTTCTGCTGCAGGGGCCAGATGGCGCCGTCCTCGACGGCGACCGCGACCTGCCGCGCCCCAGGCAGGATGGCGGCGACGAGCATGCGCGCAGCGGCGCGGTCGCGTTCCGCAACGACAGCATCCACGGCGTGCCGATCCGCGTGGCCTACACCTATGTCAACCTCGATCCGCTGCACGAACGCAGCCTGAACCCGCCCGAGGCGCCGCCGCTGGCCCTGGTGCAGGTGGCCGAGACGCTCGACAAGCGCGCCCACCTGGCCAATGAAATCATCAAGGGCGTGATCCTGCCCCAGTTCATCATCCTGCCGGTGATCCTGGCGCTGGTCTGGTTCGCCCTGTCGCGCGGCCTGTCGCCGCTGGCCGAGCTGCAGGGGCGGATCCGGGCGCGGCCGCAGGACGACCTGTCGCCCATCGATCCGCGCCAGGTGCCCGAAGAAATCTCGCCGCTGGTCGGCTCGTTCAACGACATGCTCGAACGCCTGGGCGAGACGGTCGAGATGCAGAAGCGTTTTATCGCCGACGCCGCGCACCAGATGAAGACGCCGCTGGCCGGCATGCGCATGCAGTCCGAACTGGCGCTGCGCCAGGTCGACCCGCTTGAAATCCACCGCTCGCTCGAGCAGCTGGCCACCAGTTCGGAGTCGGCCACGCGCCTGGTGAACCAGCTGCTGGCGCTGGCGCGCGCCGAGAACCAGCCGCAGGCCGGGCTGGCGTTCGACGCGATCGACCTGCCGACGCTTGCGCGCGAGACGGTGCAGGACTGGGTGCAGGCCTCGTTCGCCAGCCGCATCGACCTTGGTTTCGAGCCGCCCGAGCCGGGCGGGGCGCCGATCCTGATCGCCGGCCAGCCGCTGATGCTGCGCGAGATGCTGTCGAACCTGATCGACAACGCGCTGCGCTACACGCCGCTTGAGGGCAGCGTCACGGTGCGCGTGCGGCGCGATGGCGAGAACGCGCTGCTCGAAGTCGAGGACACCGGGCCCGGCATCGCACCGCTCGAGCGCGAGCGGGTGTTCGAGCGCTTCTACCGCATCCTGGGCAGCAACACGCAAGGCAGCGGCCTGGGGCTGGCGATCGTGCGCGAGATCGCGCGCCAGCACGGCGCCCAGATCGACATCTTCAACAACCCGCGCAGCCCGTCGCGCCGCTTTCCCGGCAGCCTGTTCCGCCTGACCTTCCCGCCACCTGTCCGTGAATCCGATGACGCCGACTGACCCTTCCGCTACACCTGCCCATGACCAGGACGGCGCAGCGCGCCGCCGTTTGCTGGCCGCGCGCGGCGCCCACTGGCGCGCCACCCGGCGCATCACGCTGGCCCTGCTCGGCCTGTGGCTGGCGACCGGCTTCGGCACCGTGTTCTTCGCGCGCGAACTGGCGCGCTTCGAGCTGTTCGGCTGGCCGCTGTCGTTCTACATGGCCGCGCAAGGCGCGGCGCTGGTGTCGCTGGCCAGCATCGGCGTCTACGCCTGGCGCATGCGCTGCCTCGAGCGCCGCTACGCGCAGGCGCTGGAGCCAGGTGCATGAGCGCCAGGCCGCACTACTTCAACAAGCTGGCGCGCTACTACCTCTGGTACACCGGCTGCTTCGCCCTGTTCCTGGTGGCGCTCGCGGTGCTGGAGCAGGAAGGCATGCCGCGCCTGTGGATCGGCTACCTGTTCATGTTCGCCACGATCGCGCTGTACGCCACCATCGGCGTCATCTGCCGCACCTCGAACGTCACCGAATACTATGTCGCCGGACGCCGCGTGCCGGCCCTGTTCAACGGCATGGCCACCGCCGCCGACTGGATCTCGGCGGCCAGCTTCATCAGCCTGGCCGGCGGCCTGTACCTGCAGGGTTTCGACGGCCTGGCCTTCATCATGGGCTGGACCGGCGGCTTCGTGCTGGTCGCGCTGCTGATCGCGCCCTACCTGCGCAAGTTCGCCCAGTACACCGTGCCCGACTTTCTGGCGGCGCGCTACGGCGGCGGCGCCGGCGGACGCGGCGCCCCGGTGCGCATCCTGGCGGTGGGCGCCACCATCATCGTCTCGTTCACCTACGTGGTGGCGCAGATCTACGCGGTCGGCCTGATCGCCTCGCGCTTTACCGGCGTCGATTTCTCGGTCGGCATCTTCCTGGGGCTGGCCAGCATCCTGGTGTGCTCGTTCCTGGGCGGGATGCGCGCCATCACCTGGACCCAGGTGGCGCAGTACATCATCCTGCTGGTGGCGTTCCTGATTCCGACCATGTGGCTCTCGGCCAAGCACGCCGACAACCCGATCCCGCAGGTGGCCTACGGCTCGCTCCTGCCGAAACTGAGCGCGCGCGAAGCGCAGCTGGCCAAGGACCCGCGCGAAGAACAGGTGCGCGCCGAATTCAGGCGCCGCGCCGCCGAATACGCGGCCCGCGCCGACGCCCTGCCCGAATCGTGGGAAGCCGGCAAGGTCGAAGCCCAGCGCAAGCTGGCGGCGGCGCGCGCGCGCAATGGGTCGTTGACCGAAGTGCGCCAGGCCGAGCGCGCCCTGGCCACTTATCCGAACTCGGTCGACGAAGCGCGCGCGCTGTGGCTGGAACGGCGCGACGCCAACCTGGCGCGCGCCAGGCCGCCCGAGCCGCACGCCACGCCCTTCCCCGGCGCCACCAAGGAAGCGTCGGACGAGCGCCGCAACAATTTTCTGGCGGTGGTGTTCTGCCTGATGTTCGGCACCGCCGCCCTCCCCCATATCCTGATGCGCGCCTACACCACGCCCTCGGTGCACGAGACGCGGGTATCGGTGTTCTGGACCCTGTTCTTCATTTTGCTGGTGTACCTGACCATTCCCGCGCTGGCGGTGCTGGTCAAATATGATTTGTACACCTCGCTGATCGGCAGCGATTTCACGTCGCTGCCGACCTGGATTTCGTACTGGGCCAATGTCGACAAGGCCAATCCGCTGGTGAGCATCGTCGACATCAACGGCGACGGCATCGTGCAATTGGCCGAACTGGCGATCGACGCCGACGTGCTGGTGCTGGCCACGCCCGAGATCGGCGGCCTGCCGTACGTGATCTCGGGCCTGGTCGCGGCCGGCGGCCTGGCGGCGGCGCTGTCCACCGCCGACGGGCTGCTGCTGGCGATCTCGAATGCGCTGTCGCATGACGTGTATTACAAGGTCGTGCAGCCGAATGCCTCGATCCAGAAGCGGGTCACGATCTCGAAACTGCTGCTGCTGGCGGTGGCCTTCATCGCCGCCTACGCCGCTTCGCAAAAGCCGGCCGACATTTTGTCGCTGGTGGCGGCGGCATTCTCGCTTGCCGGTTCGACCCTGTTTCCGGTGCTGGTGCTGGGCGTATTCTGGAAGCGCGCCAACCACCAGGGCGCGCTGGCCGGCATGGTCGCCGGTTTCGCCGTGTGCCTGTTCTACATGCTGCGCGCCAGCCCGGGCCTGGGCGGCAGCACGCTCGATACCTGGTTCGGCATCCTGCCGATGGCGGCCGGGGTGTTCGGGGTGCCAGCCGGGATGCTGACGGTGATCGTGGTCAGCCTGTTGACGGCGCCGCCGCCGCGCGCAAGCGACGCCATGGTGGACTACATCCGCGCGCCTGAATGAAAGTTTGCGCGGCGCCAGGCGCGTGACTATTGGAGAGTATCCGGCGTCAATCGCGCTGCTATTCTCGTCCTCCTCGATTCGATGGGGAATTCAATGGTCTGCCTGTTTTTCCAACGCTGCGCGGCGCTGTCGCTGACGCTTTTGGCTTTCGCTGCGCCTGTATCAGCGGCGGCACCTGACACCAAACCGGCATCGCCGACGCCGACGCCGATCGAGGCATTCTTCGCCAATCCGCAACTGAGCGACGCCGTGCTCTCGCCCAACGGCCGCTTCCTGGCGGCCATTTCAGGCGCACCCGACCGGCGCGACATGCTGGCCGTGATCGACCTGCGCACCAAGGCCATCAAACTGATCGGCTACGCCCAGGTCGACGTGCTCGACTTCCAGTGGGTGAACGACGAACGCCTGCTGTTCAACGTCACCGACAAGCGGCTCGGCCCGGGCCACACGACCATGGCCAGCGGTTTGTACGGCGTCGACCGCGACGGCGCCAACCTGCGCCAGCTGGCGGCGCGGCGCAACGAGCCCATCGAGACAACGGTCCACAATTCCACGGCCTCGCGCCGGCTGCCCTGGCATACCTTCATGCTGGGCCAGCGCGGCGCCCAGGATTCAGACTGGGTGTATGTCGAAAGCCTCGATTTCGACAGCCGTGGCGAGGTGCGCCACGTCGACCTGCTGAACCTGAACACGCGCACCGGCGCCAACCGGCTGGTGCCGCGTCCGGGCGGCATCGTCGACAGCTGGATGCTCGACAACGCGGGCCAGCCGCGCCTGGCGCTGGCGTCCGAGGACGGCAAGACCACGGTTCATTACCGCGACCCGGCCAGTGCGCAGTGGCGCGTGATCGCCACCTTCGATTCGTATGCCGAAGATGACAAAGGCTTCTCGCCGCTGGGCTTCGGCGACGACGGCGCCCTGTACGTGACCAAGTACAACGGCCACGATACGGCCTCGCTGTATATCTTCGACTTCGCCACCGGAAAAGTCCGGCCGCAGCCAGTAGTCACCGCCGACGGCTACGATTTCGAAGGCGCCCTGGTCAGCCGCAACGGCAAGCTGCTCGGCGTGCGGGTGCTGACCGACGCCTATGACAGCGTGTGGTTCGATCCCGCCATGAAAGCGCTGCAGGCCCGCATCGACGCACTGCTGCCCGGCACCGTCAACCTGGTGTCGGTGGCCTCGAAAGCCGACGCGCCCTGGGTGCTGGTGCACGCCTATTCCGACCGCGAACCGCTCAGCTATATCCTGTTCGACACCGAAAGCGGCAAGCTGACCAGGATCGGCGACACCTATCCGGATATCGATCCGGCGCGCATGGGGCGCCAGGACGATGTCAAGTACGCGGCGCGCGACGGCCGCGCCATCCCCGCGCTGCTGACACTGCCGCCCGGCGGCGGCAAGAACCTGCCGCTGGTGGTGCTGGTGCACGGCGGTCCCTACGTGCGTGGCAGCACCTGGGGCTGGGATTCCGACTCGCAGTTTCTGGCCTCGCGCGGCTATGCCGTGCTGGAGCCGGCGTTTCGCGGCACCACCGGTTTCGGCCAGGCCCACTTCAAGGCCGGCTGGAAGCAATGGGGACTGGCGATGCAGGACGACATCGCCGACGGCGCGCGCTGGGCCATCGCCCAGGGCATCGCCGACCCGAAGCGCATCTGCATCGCTGGCGCCAGTTACGGCGGCTACGCCACCCTGATGGGCCTGGTGCGCGACCCCGACCTGTACCAGTGCGGTGTCAACTGGCTGGGCGTCACCGATATCGAGCTGATGTACACCGGCTCGTGGCGTCTGGCATCGGACATGGGCAAGGAATGGAAGAAGCACGGCATGCCGCTGCTGGTCGGCGACCGGGTCAAGGACGCCGCACAACTGAAGGCAAGCTCGCCAATCGAGCAGGCGGCGCGCATCCAGCGCCCGCTCCTGATGGCCTATGGCGGCGCCGACCGCCGCGTACCGATCTACCATGGCACCAAGTTCCGCGACGCCGTGACACGCACCAACAAGCAGGTGGAATGGATCGAGTACGACGAAGAAGCCCATGGCTGGTCGCTGCCGAAGAACCGGGTCGATTTCTGGGGCCGGGTCGAGAAATTCCTGGACCGGCATATCGGCAAGGATGCCGGCAAGCCTGCGGCAACGCCATGAAGCGCCGGCACCAGCTGGTAGCGGGCATGGCGGCCATGCTGCTGAGCTTCGCGAGCCCATGCGCGCCCGCCCTTGCCGCCGAGGCCGTGGCCGATGCCATGGCCGCGCCGCCCCCGCTCGAGCTGTTCTTCGCCAACCCGCAGTTCACCAGGGCGGCGCTGTCGCCAGGCGGTCGCTACCTGGCCGCGATCTCGGGCGCCGCCGGCCGGCGCGACGCGCTGGCGATCGTCGACCTGCAGAGCAAGGCGCTCAATATCGTGGCCGGCTACGGCAATGCCGACGTGCTGGCCTTCGAGTGGGTCAACGACGAGCGGCTGCTGTTCAATGTCAGCGACAAGCAGATCGGCGCGGATGGCGCCTACCTGGTCAACGGCCTGTACGCGGTGGACCGCGACGGCAGCGATCTGCGCCAGCTGGCTGCGCAGGGCGGCAGCAGCGGCGCGCCGGCGGTCGGCAGCCGCCTGCGTACGCAGGCAACATTGCCGTGGCACACATCGATGCTGGGCCAGCGCGGCGCCCAGGATTCAGACTGGGTGTACGTGCGCGCACTCGACATCGGCGCCGCCGGCACCGTGCAGGCGGTCGACCTGCTGCACCTGAACACGCGCACCGGCCAGACGCGCAAGGTGGCGCGCCCCGACGCGGTATATGACTGGCTGCTCGACAATGGCGGCGAGCCGCGCCTGGCGACGGCCTCGAAAGACGGCGTCACCAGTATCCACTATCGCGATCCGGCAAGCGGACAGTGGCGCGTGATCGCCAGCTTCGATGCCTACACCGGCGGCCCGGACGCGTTCACGCCGCTCGGCTTCGGCAGCGATGGCACGCTGTATGTCAGCAAGCACAATGGCAGCGATACCGCCTCCCTTTACACATTCGATCTGGCGGCCGGCAAGATCAATCCCAAGCCACTGATCGTCACCGACGGCTACGACTTCGACGGCGCCCTGGTCAGCCGGCGCGGCAAGCTGCTCGGCTTCACGCTGCTGACCGATGCCTACAGCAGTGTCTGGTTCGATACCGACATGAGCGCGATCCAGAACAAGGTCGACGCCCTGCTGCCCGGCACCAACAACCTGCTGTCGGTCGCCGCCGGCAACGGCGCGCCGTGGGTGCTGGTGCGCAGCTATTCCGACCGCCAGCCGTCGACCTGGCTGGCGTACCACGTCGCCAGCGGCGCACTAACCCGCGTCGGCGGCGCCTATCCCGGCATCGACCCGGCGCGCATGGGACGCCAGCAACCGGTCAGGTACAAGGCGCGCGACGGGCGCGAGATCCCTGCCCTGCTGACCTTGCCGCCCGGCGGCGGCAAGGGCTTGCCGCTGGTGATGCTGGTGCACGGCGGGCCGTACGTGCGCGGCAGCAGCTGGGGCTGGGATGACGAGTCGCAGTTCCTGGCCTCGCGCGGCTACGCCGTGCTGGAACCGGCTTACCGGGGCAGCACCGGTTTCGGGCGCGCCCATTTCGAGGCCGGCTGGAAGCAATGGGGCCTGGCGATGCAGGACGACATTGCCGATGGCGCGCGCTGGGCCGTCAGCCAGGGCCACGCCGACCCTGGGCGGATCTGCATCATGGGCGCCAGCTACGGCGGCTATGCCGCCCTGATGGGCCTGGTGCGCGACCCCGACCTGTACCGCTGCGGCGTCAACTGGCTCGGCGTGGCCGACATCAAACTGCTCTATAGCGGCCACTGGAGCTTCGAATCCGACCTCGGGCTGGCGTGGAAAAAATACGGCATGCCGACCTTGGTCGGCGACCCGGTCAAGGATGCGGCGCAACTCGCGGCCACTTCGCCGATCGAGCAGGCGGCGCGCATCACCCGTCCCCTGTTGATGGCCTACGGCGGCGCCGACGAGCGGGTGCCGCTGATCCACGGCACCCGCCTGCGTGAGGCCGTCACGCGCAGCAACAAGGCCGTGGAATGGGTCGAATATCCACGCGAAGGGCACGGCTGGTCACTGCCAGAGACGCGGGTGGATTTCTGGCGCCGCGTGGAAAAATTCTTGGGCCGCAATATCGGCAAGGACATGGCGCGCTGAGCGCGGCAGTGTCGCTGAAACAACAACGGGCGCCCGCAGGCGCCCGTTTGTCATTGTATTGCCGCCGGATTATTCGACGATCGTCTGCGCCTGGCCTTCGGCACGGGCGCGGATTTCACCGATGCGATACACGGTCTCGCCCGCCGCCTGCAGCTGGGCCATCGCCGCTTCGGCGTTTTCCTTCGAGACGATCACGGTCATGCCGATGCCGCAGTTGAACACGCGGTGCATCTCGGCGTCAGCCACGCCGCCATGCTGCTGCAGCCACTGGAACAGCGGCGGCATGGTCCATGCTGCACCATCGAGCACCGCGGTCAGGTTGTCTTGCAGCACGCGCGGGATATTCTCGACCAGGCCGCCGCCGGTGATGTGCACCAGGCCCTTGACTTCCATCGACGCCATCAGCGCCAGCAGCGGCTTGACGTAAAGGCGGGTTGGCGCCATCAGCACGTCGGCCAGCTTGCGGCCGTGGAAGTCGGCTTCGAGGTCGGGCTTGGCCACGCTGATGATCTTGCGCACCAGCGAGTAGCCGTTGGAGTGGATGCCCGACGACGCCAGGCCCAGCACCACGTCGCCCGGGACGATCTTGCTGCCATCGATGATCTGCGACTTTTCGACCGCGCCCACGGCGAAGCCGGCCAGGTCGTATTCGCCGTCAGGGTACATGCCCGGCATCTCGGCCGTTTCGCCGCCCAGCAGGGCGCAGCCCGACTGTTCGCAGCCTTCGGCGATGCCCTTCACCACCGCGGTCGCGGTCGCCACGTCGAGCTTGCCGCAAGCGAAATAGTCGAGGAAGAACAGCGGCTCGGCGCCCTGCACCAGGATGTCGTTGACGCTCATCGCCACCAGGTCGATGCCGACCGTGTCGTGACGGTTCAGCTCGAAGGCCAGCTTGAGCTTGGTGCCGACGCCGTCGGTGCCCGATACCAGCACCGGCTCCTTGAACTTCTTGCTGATCTCGAACAGACCGCCGAAGCCGCCGATGCCGCCCAGCACGCCTTCGCGCATGGTGCGCTTGGCCAGGGGCTTGATCGCTTCGACCAGGGCATCGCCGGCATCGATATCGACACCCGCGTCGCGGTAGGAGAGAGAAACATTAGATGGTTGGTTCATGGTATTTGGCAGCGGAGGCGGTAAAATAGGAGGCGACCGGCAAAAACTGGTCAATCCACTATTTTAGCAAAACGGTTCCCCATATCACCCGTTTAACGAATATAACAACCAAGCACATGCCATTTTTCCGCACGCACGGCATGATCCGAGTGACGCCATGAAACAGCTGGTGCTCGATTTAGGCGCCGAACCGGCGCACAGCCTCGACACGTTCCAGGTGGGCGAGAATGCCGAACTGGCGCACCTGATGCACCAGTTCGCCGAACGCGCATCGCGCGAGCATTTCGCCTATCTGTGGGGCGATACCGGCGCTGGCAAAACCCATTTGCTGCAGGCGCTGGCGGCCAGCCCGGCCTCGCGCTACATCGCCTCGAATGCCCCCAAGGCCGAGTTCGTGCACGCGCCTGGCGTCACGCTGTACCTGCTCGACGATTGCCACCAGCTCAACCGCCAGCGCCAGATCGACGCCTTCGCCCTGTTCAACCAGATCCGCGAACACGGCGCCTACATGGTCTGCACCGGCCCGGTGCCGCCGGCGGTGCTGGGCGTGCGCGAAGACTTGCGCACCCGTATGGGATGGGGGCTGGTGTACCAGATCCACGGCCTGTCCGACGATGAAAAGATCGCGGCCCTGACGCACGCCGCCGAGGCCCGCGGTTTGACGCTGTCGGCCAGCGTGTTACCCTATTTGTTGTCTCATTTCAAACGCGACATGCGTTCCCTGTCGACGATGCTGGACGCCCTTGACCAGTATTCGCTCGAGACCCAGCGCCCGGTCACGCTGCCTTTATTGCGCGACCTGCTGCTGCAAGAGAACCTGCCGCTCGAATCCAAAGAATGAAAAACCTTGCCCTGTTTGACCTCGACCACACGCTGCTGCCGATCGATTCGGACCATGAATGGGGCGAATTCCTGGCGCGCGTGGGGGCGGTCGACGGGGATGCCTACCGCGCCCGCAACGACGCCTTCTTCGCCCAGTACAACGCCGGCGTGCTCGATCCGGTCGAGTATCTCGAGTTCGCACTCGGTACGCTGGCAAGCTTCCCGCGCGCCGAACTCGAGCGCCTGCATGCGCAGTACATGCGCGAGGTGATCATGCCGAGCATCCAGCCGCGGGCCTTGCAACTGGTGCGCGAGCACCAGCAGGCGGGCGACCTGGTGGCCATCATCACCGCCACCAACCACTACATCACGGCGCCGATCGCGGCCGCCTTCGGCGTCGAGCACCACATCGCGGCCATGCCTGAATTCGACGCCGCCGGCAACCTGACCGGGCGCCTGAACGGCACCCCGACCTCGGGTCCGCGCAAGGTCGAGCACATGCACGCCTGGCTCGAGCGCCTCGGCCAGCCGTTCGAGAGTTTCGCGCGCAGCCATTTCTACAGCGATTCGCACAACGACATTCCGCTGCTTTCGATCGTGTCCCACCCGGTCGCCACCAATCCAAGCAAAGCGCTTGCAAGCCATGCGGCGCAGCAGGGCTGGCCAACCATCCGTTTATTCAATGATTAAAAAATTCATCCGCAAGATCCTGGGTGTGAAAGACCAGCGCGACGCCTCCGAACCCGTCATCCTCGGCCCCGAGGAACACGGCATCGACCCCAAGAACGTGTCGTCGAACGCGATCCGCGTCACGCAAACGCTGCAGGAAGCCGGCTACAAGGCCTTCGTGGTGGGCGGCGCGGTGCGCGACCTGCTGCTGGGCGTAAAACCGAAAGACTTCGACATCGCCACCGACGCCACGCCCGAGCAGGTCAAGAAACTGTTCCGGCGCGCCTTCATCATCGGGCGCCGCTTCCAGATCGTGCACGTCATGTTCGGCCAGGACCTGCTCGAGGTGACCACCTTCCGCGGCAACGCCAGCGACAACAATTCGCCGAAGGACGAGCATGGCCGCGTGTTGCGCGACAATAGCTTCGGCCCGCAGCACGAAGACGCCGAGCGGCGCGACTTCACGATCAACGCCATGTACTACGACCCGGCCACGCAGTCGGTGCTCGATTACCACGGCGGCATGGAAGACATCCGCGCCAAGCTGCTGCGCATCATCGGCATGCCCGAAGCGCGCTACCGCGAAGACCCGGTGCGCATGCTGCGCGTGGTGCGCTTCGCCGCCAAGCTGGGCTTCACCATCGAGCCGACCACGCGCGCGCCGATCCCCGTGATGGCGCCGCTGATCGACAACGTGCCGGCGGCGCGCGTGTTCGACGAGATGCTCAAGCTGCTGCTGTCGGGCCACGCGCTGGCCTGCCTCAAAGAGCTGCGCTCGGCCGGCCTGCACCACGGCCTGCTGCCGCTGCTCGACGTCGTGCTCGAGCAGCCGATCGGCATGAAGTTCGTGACCCTGGCGCTGGACTCGACCGATTCGCGCGTGAAAGCCGGCAAAGGCGTCTCGCCCGGCTTTTTGTTTGCCTCGCTGTTGTGGCACCAGGTGCTCGAAAAGTGGACCGCCTACCGCGCCGCCGGCGAAGCGCCGATCCCGGCCCTGCACCTGGCCGCCGACGCCGTGCTCGAAACGCAAACCGAGAACCTGGCCCTGCAGCGCCGCATCGCCACCGACATGCGCGACATCTGGGCCATGCAGCCGCGCTTCGAGCGCCGCGCCGGGCGCGCACCGTACAAGCTGCTCGAACACCCGCGCTTCCGCGCCGGCTACGACTTCCTGCTGCTGCGCTGCGCCTCGGGCGAACTGCCGGCCGAAATCGGCGAATGGTGGACCGAGTTCTACGCAGCCGAAGGCGGCGACCGTGAACGCCTGGTGGCGAACGCCCACACGCGCGAACGTGAAGGCGCCGCCGCCGCTGCCGGCACTGCCGCCGGCGCCGGCCCGGCCAAGAAGCGCCGTCCGCGCCGCGCGCCGCGCAAGAACAGCGGCGAAGGCGGCGACAGTGACGCCAAGGCCGCACCGGCCGCTGCACAGCACGACGAATGATCGCCTACGTCGGCATCGGCGCCAACCTGGGCGACGCCCGCGCCAACGTGCTCGATGCGATCGCGCGCCTGGCGCGGCTCGAGGGCGGCGCCATGCTGCATACCTCGGGCCTGTATCGCAGCGCGCCGATCGATTCGGGCGGCGCCGATTACATCAACGCCGTGGTCTGCCTCGACACCAGCCTGCCGGCGCACGAGTTGCTGGCCGCGCTGCAGCAGATCGAACTGGCCCATGGCCGCGAGCGGCCATACCGCAACGCCCCGCGCACGCTCGACCTCGACCTGCTGCTGTACGGCGACGCCATCATCGACACGCCTGACCTGCACGTGCCGCATCCGCGCATGCATGCGCGCGCCTTCGTGCTGATGCCGCTGCTCGAGATCGCGCCCGATATCGTTATACCCGGCCATGGCCAGGCCGGCCTGCTGGCGT
>Ga0265780_10002695_pt1 | contig 23846 bp, 28 predicted proteins | sample P1T30metagenome_FD_192432 | JGI IMG/M metagenome (GOLD analysis project Ga0265780, IMG submission 192432) | Plant litter microbial communities from East Loma Ridge, Irvine, California - P1 T30 | ecosystem: Environmental > Terrestrial > Plant litter > Unclassified | place: USA: California... | reverse complement strand
TGAGAGGGACTGACCGATAGGAATAGCAGGTTGTGATTTACATTTCCCCCAGATATACTGAGTAAATGATATAGGTTTAGCTCCTGTTGTAACGGTTGTCATTATGGTTATTCTATAGCTTGATGAGTCGTTCGTACACGAAAGATGATCTCGGCGACGAGATTGGAAAGTCGATCGGCCGGATTATGATTACGTAGGATAATTCTGAATTTTCGGTTAAATTAGTAGATACAATTTAACAGCGGTCTCAAAGGAGGTGTTGTAACGCGACTGTTTTATATCTTGTGACTAGGTTCTATGGATGGAATAATCGTCGACAGCTCTACGCTAGCTACGAAGTTCTGCCTCTCTAACTCAAGGATACAAATGGAATCTTTGGGAGTTGTTCCACGGTGTTGAGGCTCGTGGAGCACCGTACAATCTAGCAATGACGAAATACAGGTACTCCGAGACAACTCGCTCAACGATGCAAACAACACAACAATCGACAACATCCCCTGAGACCAGATCCTCTCTTTTTCGAAACTCACCAAACAGGCATGATATATATCAGATATTAAGATACTCGCCAACCAACATTCTGATCACTGCAGGACACTGCATCACCATCCACTCGACCCCCTCCACCGTCACCCTCGTCATTGATCTTGGAAGAGGTCCGTGCACCAGAGTCGGACATCAAGAATATTCAGATTGGTCCCGTCACTTATTTAATTGAGTTATACAACCATCCACCCATCTCTTTCTCTTTCATACTTCTACCTCTCCGTTATTTGTACCTAATTCCCTTCCTTCCAATAAAGAATACTTTGTTCTCTTCATACCAACTGTAAGCTGTCACCCTCCTGTTCTGAGCAAGAGGCTATCAAGCTGATGATAGGTATTCTTCTACGCGTCCCCCACCCATCTCTTCACTGAAGGAAGATATCTTTCCTACCTTCCTCATTGTTGTCTTCAACTCCCTTCAACCTCTTCATCTCACAGGTGAAGTTGGTACTCCAACATGACGCCATCCGACAAGCCGGCTCGAGAGCTGGTGAGTTCTCTCTTCCCCCATCTGTCATCCAATTTCCTCCTCCATTCGTACTCGAGACATCGAAAGCTGACATACTTCCTTCCCTTCCTTGACTTGAACCACTACCTACTTCCCTCCACCAGCCCATCTCCTATGCCAATGCTGCCGCGGCTGCTCAAGGTAACTCAAGGAAAGTACCTCCCCCACCTTTGTAAGTATTACTTACCACCCATCCACTATCAGTTTGTACACTTTGCTGATAACGGGTAGGGATCAACTAGGATCAGGGGAGAAGCCTCTTACTCCACCTAAAGTATCTGTCCCACCAAGGGGTTTCGGACCTGGTTTCTGGGATGATCCGGACGTGAGCTTACCTTTATCCCTCTTCCCAAGACGTCGCTGATAATCCAGGTTTTGGCCGCTAAGAACATTGCATCGAGGCAAAACACTGCCAACTCTGCTACTTACGATTGGGAAGATATGGCGAATCTCACCCTCTCCGACCGAGTCCCTTCGTTGAGGCACAGTCCCGAGTCTGAGGAAAGTCTAGTAAGTCAGCTGCACTAACCGAGAGCCCATAGCTGATGTTCAGAGCCTACCTCAATTCTCTTCCTCGGGCAAGGGATCGCCTGCTATCAGAGGAGGTAAGTTACCCCTCTTCCCTACCTGCTCTCCCAGCTGATCGGTAGGGAATGCCTTTAGTCCCACTTCCAATAGTTCTATGGGACTACACACTCCCGTCGACTCTGACGCCCTCTCCCCTGCTCTAGGGTCTGGGAGCCTCAGTGCAAGGTCCCGAAGGGAAGCCCAATCAAGCGTATATAAGTCTGGCAACAGGACTTCTGGCGAGGAGAGGTTCTCCAGTCCTTTCCAACCACTCATCGATGTTGGAAGGTTCCTGATCGTCAGTCATGGTTTAGCTCGATAGCATTAATGCTGATTGGATAGCTCTCCGGCTTTCCTCAAGCTGCGGCTGCGGAAGACATCTTTACTCTGATCAGCGCAGGTCAACTCATAACAACGCATATCTGACAGCTGATCTATTAGACGATCGCCCATGTTAGAAGCATCGCGTTCATCGAGCCCGAAACCCGAGATCACGTAGGTCACTTGATATTTGATCAAGCTGATGACCAGCTTATCGTCACCTTCTTCGATTCTCGAGATGCAAAGAAAGTGTATGACCACTTTCGAACTCAGCCCGCTCGAACTGGCGGGGGTACCCGACTTATCTCAATTCACTGTAGTCCCGTCAGTAGAGCTGAGCTCGAATCTGTAAGCTATGTCCTCCTCATTAGCAGTAGCTGACCTCTAGACCGTTGATTCGAAGGGGCAAATCAGGAGTCTAACCGAAGATTGTCAAGCTAGGATTGTCCTTGAGGTGGTCAATGGTAGATCACTCGTCACCAGGGATGCCATTAAGGTCAGTCACAGCCTCCTGTGGTTCGAAGCGCAACTGACGAAGCAGAATAGTCTTGAGCAGATTGGCGATGTCAAGACTGTCGTTTCGGGTGATCGAAATGGATATGTAAGCTTCTCCGAGACCCCTACCAGTCGTGAGCTGACGGATAGGTCTACAAGGCCGAATTTTACGATAGCCGAAACGCCGCTCAGGCCGTCAGCGAGCTCGATGGTCTTGCCGCCGTTGGTGGTCGACTCAAGGTATCTTATGATGATGATACCGATTCCCCGATCGACAACACTTTGGGCTCTGCAGCCTATAGGTCTGGAGCTCTCAGGTATACTCCCATCCAGTCTCAACGACCTCAAGCCGTTAGTCAACCTGGAGCCGATGTTTTTGGTCCGGTAGGAAGTAGCCCCAGCCGATACACTGCCATGGCTTCCGCTAGAGCTCCCATGGCTCGAGACTCGCCTTTCCAACAACAGCAACAGCAGACATACCAGGCTATAGCTCCTTCTGTTTACCAACCACACAACGCTGCCTACGCTGCTCCTACTCCTCCCCATCTCGCTGCTATGGGTCGAAGGATTGCTGAGCCAGGTACGCTACAAGGTCTCGCTAATCAGGCCGATATCAGGACCAGAGCTAGACTCGGTCAAGGTCTAGGTGGAGTTCCCAAGAACCCTGCTCAAGCTATTCCAGAAGAGAATAGGATCTTTCCCGAGAGAGTTCTTTCTGGTGAGCTGACACGGTGTGACCCCTCGCAGCTAAAGTCTAGGTCTCGATAAACGAACCTCTGTCATGATCAAAGATGTTCCTGTACGCGATGCCCCGTATATTCGAACCACGAGCTGATCATTAGAACAAGCTCTCTCGACAGCAGTTGATCGACATCCTCAATGAGGTGAGTAGTCTCCAAGCCGAGGATCCGTCTCACCAACATCTAGGTCGTCCCAGGTGAATACGATTTTGTGTACCTCCGATTTGACTTCAACAACTGTTGTAATGTAAGCTACCGCGCTCTTCGTGAACCCGCTCAGCTGACACATAGGTCGGATACGCCTTTGTCAACTTTCTGAGCGTCAAGGCGCTCTACCATTTCATTCAAGCTAAAGCTGGAACCAGGTGGAACCTTTTCGCCAGCGACAAGGTCCTGCAGGTAAGCTTGCGTTTCTAGACTATCCGCATATCAGCTGACTGTCAGGTCTCCTATGCGACTATTCAGTAAGCTTCATGATGTAAAAGTGACGTTAGCAGCTGACACTACAGGGGCAAACAAGCTCTCATTGGCAAGTTCAGGTGTGTCTTCATCGCACCTTTACCTCGCGTCGCTGATAAGAAGGAATTCTGCCGTGATGAGTGTATTGGAACACTGGCGACCTCAGATCTTCTAGTAAGTCAGCTTCCGCCATCGTAAAGAAATCGCAAGCTGATGATGTGCAGTTCTGCTGGTGCCAAGAAGGGTCTTCCGGTAAGTCGATTCAGTCCTTCCGCAAACTCCAGAGCTTATCGACTGACGTACAGGAGCCTTTCCCCATGGTATGCTTCGGACAACGACTCAGCTAACAATCAGTCGGATAATGCTCATATCGCCTGGCGATCCCATGATGCCCGATTGAACCAATTGTCCGGTAAGCTTACGACTCCTCTACCCCGAAAACAGCTGACCTGTAGCGCCGGTAGCTGAAGACCAATATCAAGCCGATGCTTATCGATACCAAGATACTTACGACAACACCACCGCCTTTGACGCCCATTACGGTTTCTAAATGACGCAACGATCCAACATGACACTACATTGTATTTTTGCCTCGACATGACTCACAATTCACGCTTTACGCTTCATTCACGACATTCATTTGATTTCGTTTTCATACATTTTCGCATTCAACCACCCCATTTCAACTGTCCCCTTGCTTTTCACTTCGCCTCGTCTCGCCTTCCTCACGGTATACATACATATGTCTGCCTTGCCTCTTCCTCCTGAATTCCATCTACCGCTCTCAACGTATGTCGTCTACATCCTCGATCATTCGCGCATTCGCATTCATCCCCTCGCATCGCATCGACATTCATTTCATTTCATTACACGTTACATCAGGAGCAACAATCATTTCCAGGCCATCAGTTGTATTTAGGCATTTTAGGTTTTCGTCATTGTTTCAATTCAAGTTCCCAAAAAAATCCATCAGAGAGCATGCATGTGTATACCCTCGATTTGTGTTGTTGTCTACTATCTACATGTACAGTATTGCGTCTCGAATGACTTCTTCTCTGTCCTATACTCCTCTTCTCCCGACCTTGAGCTTCCTCCTCCCGCTTGTATGATTCGTTTGGTGTTATGTTGAATGTTGGAATGTGTTTGTTAATGGTATAATGGTTTTCTATGATGATATCGGTGATATGATGATGATTATGGCGATGGATGGTGTGGTGAGTCATGAGTGATGGGTATTGAAGTATGGTTGATATATGTGGTAGACTCGATAGTCATGGTGAAGCGGTATTAGGTCGAAAAGTGGGATATGATATGATATAATATAATACAGCAAAGCAAGCAACACAGCTCAGCTCCTTTAGCACAATCTGTCGATCAGCATCTCTCGTACACAGAAGACGTAGACGTACAGGACTTGTAATCCTAAATCTTCACAGACGGGTTTCCAATCTGCCCTCTGCTCTCCTGCATCTACCCTCCTCCAGGCTTCTACAATTATTGTAGTAGCAGTTTCGATATCGAAACAGCATTGAGCCCTGATTGTCATTAGCTATCTTGTCTCTTCTTACACGAGTCGACTTACTTGAACCCCTCTAGTAGAGTCATTAACCACTGCCTCCTCTCTGTTCCATCTACACAACATCCAGCAATGATCGCTGGCCAAGTCAAGCTGGTTATCAGTTCTTGTTACCTGAACTACAGACAGGGGAAGACTCACTCGATAGACATCCCCAGTAAAGCAGTAGAGGTGGAACAATGGGTAAGTACCTGCAAAGCCGCATCTTGGACTTTGGCATCTTCCCTCGAATATCCAAAAACCATCCTCAACAAAAGAATCTATTGTCAGCTAAAACTCTCATCAAGTGAGGATGAAACTCACCTTCATGGCATAAGCATAAGCCCTATTTCCAACTTGTACCCTCTCGTGCTCCAGAGTAGCCAATTGTAGACTCTCAATCCAAGCATCGACATCATCCCTCAAACTCCTAGCTTCAAAGATCACTTCTCGAGTGGGTTCCCTAGTGAGTTTGGAATTATCAATTTCCGAAGATGGCGGTGGTGGAGATCCTGATTCTGGAATAGAGTTAGAAAAGCGGGAAACGCGAGAGATGAGTCGTGTAAGTCGAGAAAAGAGGTGGACCATTACTCGCGACACTAGTTGTCAGCTGATGTCATATATACTTGTCGGGGGGGACATACTGCCAAATTGCTTCTCAACAGAGTGCTCCTCGTATGAAGATCTACCCCCTTCAAACCTGGCAATCAGTTGTCTGCCTCACTCTTGCAAACGGGAAGGGAAGCTCACCACCAGGATTCCCATTTATCAGAAATCAAACTGGGTTCCTGTCCAGTAGTCAAGCATCCTACTACATTAGCTCCATTCGAATGACGTTGACAATTAGCGGACTTACCGAAAGTCTCGTAAATAGCTAGAATCTCCAACATCAATCTAGCAGGTGACATTGTTACTCCTTCAGCCAATTGTCTAGGTTTGGATACCTTCAACATCTCTGCAGGTCCTCCACGACTACAAGGTCAGTATGTTGTCCTTTCTCCTGGTCGTATAATTTCAACTCGGAACTTCGTTCCTCGACGACTTGACTCACTAGGCAATCATTTCCTTTGCCAACTTGAAATTATCTCCCCATCCACTACCTCCAAAGAAGATATCAATAGTAGCCAAAGCCGTACTAGCTCCTAGAGCTGCATCACTCCCTGCTCCAGTCCCATCACTAGCGGCCCTTCTAACCATTTCTTTACCCGAATCACGCAAGTTCGATGCGTATTGGAACATGGCCGCTGTTTGAGCCGTAGAAGATCCAGAACGAGCCAGGAGGAAAGCTTGATGAACTGCTCCTATTCCGAGTAAAGCTACTCTGAGAGCGTCCGCTGAAGGGTTTACACCTGTTGTCAGTCAGTGATCTACAGGGGAAGGGTAGGGGGGACGTACCTCTTGGAGAATCGAGTGCGAGAGGTAGGTTAATAGCTAGCATTGGATTTAGACCCGAGGGGATTGCCATCATTAGATCGGCGGCGTTGGCGCAGTAGTGAAGGATCAGACTTCGTTCTTCAGCAGTCGGGAACCACGGTAGGAGGACTGTTGGTCAGGATGGGTTAGGGCACGACGGGCAACGGAACTAGCACCGAAGGGATGCCAAGGTGGAATCAGACATACAGTTTGGAGTATTAAACATAGGAGCACCTCCCTGAGGTCCCCATTTCTTTGATTCCAACATTCCACCCAATATATCCGTCGACTGAGCTTCTTCCGCAAGACCAAGATTAGGAGTAGAAACTGCGGTATTTGATCCTCCAGTAGTAGACCCACCACCAACTCCACCATTCATAAGTGACATGAAAGTAGCAGTTGCACTTGGATCATAACTTCCTAATTGACTTTGATCCCATGTGAAATCAGAAGCTGGAATATCGGGGAGTTGAGGCATTCCATTTGATGCTTGTGATGCTGCGAACGAAGATAAGTCGGTAGGAGCTTGATTGTTGTTGTATGATGAGTAATTGTATCTGATATCAGCTGCCGCTCAATTCTGATATATCACATCTCGGAGACCATATTGATCGGGAGGTAAAGGGTAGAGAGTAGGACGTGGAAGATAGAAGGCGGACATACAGGCCCAAGTCATTCCCGAGGATCTTTTTCGTCTTTCGATCTTCATCAGATCCACTTCCATCTACTTCTGAAGATCTTGTTCGTTTTGTCCTTTCTTTCTTTTTCTTGCTATTGTCCTCCTCTGCAGTGGGCCATGAACACTGTTGATCAGTCCTGATTCTTCAGGAACTACGAATCAAGGACTTACAGTCTTCTTGGCGATAATACACCGCTTACAAACGGGCCTAGCTTCGTCACATTTAATCCGCCTAGTCCGACAAGATAAACATCCAGTCCTAGTCCTACTATATTTCTGCCTCCTCCTATTGCCAGCTCGACCGCTTTTCACAACAGTCCCATCTTCATTCTCATTCTCCCCATCTCCATCTTGATCGTGATCATGATCATGATCGACCTCACTTCCTGATGGAGTACCATTTGGAGTAGAGTTGGCTGATGGGAATTCGAATTGGGTATTTAAAGCTGGATTGGCAAGGGCGTAAGAGTATGGTGTGGGACCTGGACGCTGTTGAGCTGGGGGTGGGGGCGGAGGAGGGGTTCGTCGACGACTGGGAGTTAGAACTGTTTTCCAGTACATGTATGTTGTAGTGTTGGGAAAGGGGATGGGGGAGGGACCATTCTATGTTTATCTGATTTGTGATATGTGAGATGTTTTGGAAGTGGAATAGGAATAAAAGAGGTAAAAAGAGGGCACGACCGCTGATCCGGAGGTCCAACTGAATGACCCCGAGCCAAGCGGACGACGACTTGGCCATCAAAGGAGGTTCAAGGCAGATGGCGAGATGCCTTCCAGTACACCAAAGCCTCAGCCAAAAGAGACGTTCCATCCTTTAAACTCCAGATCTCGACGAGAATTTCTCGAGAGAAAAGCAAAAGTAAGAAAAAGGAACAACTCACGAGCTCTCTCCATTCCTTTGATCACGATCACTATTACTCATCCCGGATTGTCCGGCACCAACGACGCCGACTGCGTGGGCAGGTAAAGGAGCGAGGGGATCATATGACATTCCGTAATTTCCATAATTTCCATGACCATGACTTTGACCATGACTTTGACTATATCCTCCAGTAGACGCAGCCGCGGGGGGTGGGCCAGGGACAGGGGCCGATTGATAATGATGTGACATTAATGGATAATTAGATTCTCCAGCATGATTCGAGTTCGTGTTCGAATTGGAATTTGAAGTTTGGTGGTGGGGGTGCGTACCATATTGTTGTTGATGATGATATTGAGAATGAGGATGAGGATGAGGGTGGGAGTGGGGGTGGGGGTGTGAATGATTGAGATTCGATTTGGTATCCATCATGATATCCTATCGTATCCACCTCTCTCGTTTATTGTGACTGTATGGTCGAGACCAAAGATAAAACGAATATCCGGTAGCGAGCCTCCAATCCAGAAATTAAGGCTATCTAAACTTAAGCTGTCGCTTGTAGTCCGAGTCAAGTAGAAGTACCGTAACCGTATCCGTATTCGTGTCTCGGATCAATTCACTCTATTGTCGTATCGTAATATATAGAAGACAAGAAGCAACGTATAGAAGTATAGGAGTCGTGTCACTACTGTACGACTATTCGGATCCAAAATCTTGCCTAGACAATGAGTCGTGGCTTGATGATGATTATTCACAAAAATGAGGCGTCGTACGTTCCTCGTAGTCCCTCTCTCTTTCTCTCGGGCGAGAGGCGATGAAGTTTAATGAGAGTGTGTAAATGAAAATGGTAATTAACAATCAATGAGTCCAGTGCTTCCAACTCTGACTCTGACCACTCTGTCCGCCTTACTAGTATTCTATTCTATGGTGGCTTGAAAACTTTCCATCATGACGAAGGTTCGGACATGTAAAGAGAGAGAGATTCCCATTATTTATATTCAGGGTAACTTTGAGTGCAAGATCTGAACTGATGATGGAATGTAATGCGGATTTAGTAAATAGCTTCGGCCGTACTACAGTATGGACTGATACTCATACATGAATCGACAGACAGTGGCTACGAGCTAGACTACTGAACGATATAACGAGAGCGAAGGATAGTAGGGGGAAAAGAGGACTGGGAAAGCGAGGTAATAGACAAGTAAATACTAAAAAAGGATCGTTTGAATTTGGGGTTTAATGGCACAGACTGTCCTGTCCCTACATCTCTCCCGCATTTCACACTTTCACTCATGCCTTGCCCTTCTTGTTCTTCCTTGGTGGAGTAACAGCCGCTGGTCGTCAGTACATCACATGCATCAACAGGACTTGACTTACGCCGTCCGCCAGCTGCTCCGTAACCATACTTGGGTGCCTTCTTCTCTGCGGGTTTTAGAATCTGCAATCAGTATTTGCCAACACATTCAAATCCCAAGTACACTCACCTGGAAAGAGCAGAGGAGGGTATCATCCACACTCATCATCGCACCAGCATTATCAAACTATCATCAGTTTCCCTCTTACACACACATATAAATAAACTCACCTCTCCACAATAATTAGGAGCAGAGAACAACGTGACCAATTGCCTCTTTGCGAAAAACTCGTATCCGTCCTCGACGACCTGATGCGCTCTGCAAATGAGATCCATATCGTGTTTTTGTAGGAATCGAGAAACGACATCGGGTCCAAATGTGAATGAGACTCCTCGATCATTTTCACTCCATCCAGTGATATCCTTGTCTGGATCGGACCACAGGAGATCACAGAGAAGACCAGTATCGGGTACATCGGTAGGTCGCATAACTCGTCGAATCTGTTCCATGGATTGAAGATCGGGACTCTGTCAATTAGCAATGGTCAAGCTTGAGATAATATGAACATCAAAATGGGGACGAGTGACTCACCAAACCACCGTGCATGGTAAAGATCTTTTCATCGATAATAGCAGCGATAGGTAGACAATTGAAACAATCGGTAAAAGTCTTCCACAACTTGATGTTATATCGTCGTTTGCCTGACACGTCAGCTTATTGCTCCTCACGCAATGTCTCGCCCAACTAAAGACTCACACTCGTCGTAGAACCCATAGATCCTATTGATGGAAGCACACTCGTGGTTACCCCTTAGGATAAAGAAGTTTTCGGGATACTTGATCTTGTATGCCAAAAGCAAACAAATAGTTTCTAGCGATTGTTTTCCACGATCGACGTAATCTCCCAAAAACAAATAGTTGGCCTCGGGGGGGAAACCGCCATACTCAAACAGTCGAAGGAGGTCATAGTATTGTCCGTGAATGTCACCTGTAATGTCAGTTAACGCGCGAGCAATCCTATCATGAAAACATACCACAGATCTTGATGGGAGCTTCAAGTTCAAGGAGGATTGGCTGACCAATAAAGATTTCACGCGCTTTCGTACAGAGGTACTTGATTTCGTATTCTTGTAGCTGAACAGCTTTTCCAGGTCGGTTTCCTCGGACTGTTGTATGTCAGCACATCTCCTACAGGAGTTGTAAAGTCAAGATGACGTACCCTCCAATAGACGATCAATGACCGAGTCTAGGTCGATATCGTTTTGTTCTGCCATGATGGATGGTGATGTGATGATGTGGTCTAGTTGGCTATTTGTCAGCGATGCCGCAGGGATAAGGTGAGTCTGGATGGGGGTTGAGGTAGGTGGATTCAGGGCCAGGTAGTGAAGCATCAATCAACCAATACGTCCCTTCCCAATGCATCCAATCCATGAGGTCGTAGCCATAGGCGCAGAATGCGCGAAATGCGAATGAACAATCTGAACCACCCCATCCTCCGGAGTGCCAAGTCACAACGGGTCGACTCGGACAAACCAAACTCACATTCAAATATATATATTGCAGTTGCGTTACAATCCCTCTTTTATTCCCTTCCAAATACGTATTCGTATTCCGTTTCGTTTCCTATGTTCGTCTCGTTTCCTTCGTTGTACTGGTAGTACTGGTAGTTGTAGTGGAGATTTGATGATACGTTGATGTAATCCCTTATTTCCACTTCTTAACCTCAAGTGAAATTGAGACTGATACTATGTCGTAACAGTACCTGAAATTAATCAGCTTCACATTCACTCTATTGATTGAATTGCGGTGTGTTGAAATGCCAGCAAAGCAGCCTTTAGTCCCCAAGAATAACGGCGCGTTCTCAATTCCTTCCACTCTTCTCTATTTGGAGTAAACTTACTGATAAATGAAGCGTCTAGATACCTGATCTGATATCCAGTCTGTAGTAGTAGTATACTATATACTGATGGTAATAGTAAATAAAGAGTGAAACGCAAGCAGTGTTAGGTTAATCTGTTCTGTATTCACTTACAACTGCGAGAGTCAAGGGGGGGAGGAGGATCTGACACGGAAGCAATTTATAAGAGTGGCGCCACGGTTATTACTAAGGAAATTAACTCCGTATATTCCCGAGTACCATCTACTATCTACTGCATAGACTGGACACTATAACCATTCATACTGCTTGAAATGTTCTATTCTAAACTATTCCCCCTTATCCTAAACCCTTTGTTGCACAATCTGACGGCCTCAAACTGACTCGAATAAACTACAAGAGCTTACCAACCTCCTGCTGACCCTGAGGATCGATATGAGGAACAGTGTTGGTAGTAGTCAAGATAGGTCCCTGCGAAACAGTCGTAGCTGGGGCGGTAGTTTTCTATCTAATCAGCTCATCACTTCTAGTGAGAGAGATAACTGACATCATTCAAGAAGTCATCGACCTTGTGAACACCAGTTTGGAAAGCTGCAGTGGCTTGAGAGACGATTCCGGGATGAGTATCGGTTTTGGTCTTCTCGTCGAGGGTAGTAGTGATCTGGTTGAATGCGCCCTGGGTATCAGCGTTCGCGTCTCTTTGTCTCTGAGCGCCGAGAAGTACGCAATGACGACGAACGGAGGCTGAGCTTGATGGAGGAGAGAAGACGGGACATACAGAAACAGTAGCCAACCCTTGTCCGAACAATTGCTTAGCCTTTTCACCAAGATCACCACTGCTCTGTCCAACAGAAGTACTAGCAGCCCCAGTACCAGGTCCAGCAGCATAAGGAGCAGGTGCAATACCGACGGTACCGGTAGGTGATACTTCGGTGGTGGTGGATTTAAGTCCAGTACCGGGAGTGGTAGCGCTTGTACCCTATACATCAGTACCTAATTCAACTGGGATAACAGAGAGCACAGAGAGTGAAAAGAGAGGACCTACGTCGAGTCTGTGTTCTAGTTTCTCGAATAATTCTTCGGCTCGATGTTCCGCAGCATCAACATATGGTTTCGTAGTCTCCTGGATTTTCTGCAAGTACTACGAATCAGCCTGGCTCCTTTTATTGTCTTTCACAGCCCTCTCCTGGTCCAGCGCCAGCTAGTTTTACTCGACAACCAAGTTACGTCGTTAAAGTCCAGCACCACCATCTCTCGTCCTCGACTCCTGCCGTGCCTCAGGGGTCACTCCGGGACACACTTACAGGCAGAGTAACTTCCCTAGCCTTCTCCAACAATCCAGTTCCAGCAACTGGATCAAGAGCTTTTGCAGGTGGAACTCCAATTTCCTCAGCTGGAACAACAGGTCTAGGTTCTCCAGGAACAACAGGAGCGGTATGTGCTACCGGTCCAGTTGCCTCAGCTAGAGAAGGGATGGGGAGGGAAGATAATGAGGAAGTAGTGCCGACTGTTGGGGCTGAGGAGTCGATAGGAGGGGGGATGAATGGTGCTGTCATTTTTGATAAGTGGATGATAGATTAGAAGATTAAAGATGATTGATGATAGATAAAAGAAGGTGGAAAATCACACAGACACGGATATGAGTGCGGATGTTCAGGTTACGAGTAACGCAACAAAGTGACGTCACGGTTACTACCCTCTCTTGTCACCCCCTTTGCATGTAAGTCGATCACTCCGGGCCTGACTAAATGATACGCAGTTGATTAAAATCAGAGTAAAGTGCTCCACATTCACAGTGACCGACTCCAACTGCGTGTCTCCACACTCATCAACTCCAATACACGTGTACGATAAATGATAGTAATACCAAAATAGTGGCATAGATACATGAAGAACAATGCAATAACAAACGATCATCGTGACGGTCATTACAGGAAATATACAGAAACAAATTACACTTTTTCTCCACCAGGTTCTCATTTTCCATTTATCCAGAAACTGAATGAACCTTTTTATTTTTGAAACATCATCAAAAGGGGGAGTAAGCGATGTCATCTCTGAACCTGAGGACCGTCGAAGGAATCGAGTATAGCTCGGACAGCTAGGGAGTTGTGGGTCGAGCCGCCTGTAGTCCATGAAACTGGGGATCTTTCGAATCTGGTCCATCAGCGCTGTTCTTAAGGACGAGCAGAAAATTTGATGGTGGACTGTAACGGACTCGAGGTGAAGACGTAGAAGACGAAGAAGGGGGATGAAGAAAAGACTCACCCGTTAAAGGTACTAGCAGCACATAGGGTATAAGCGCCCATCTCACCCCAAGCCAACCAATCACCAACTTCCAATGCCTTTGGCAACCTAACCACAGACCTAACACAATCGATAGAATCACAAGTAGGTCCCCAAACACTGGCTTTCTCGGTATCCTTGTATCCCAATGACACAGGTAGGTCGACGGGTAGAGCGACGTTTGGTGGTGGTGGGAAAGAAGGTCGGGCAGTGGTCAATGTGGAAGAGATGGTGAGGGGGTACGGGTGGACGATTTGATGATCAAACATGATACAGTTGAATGAACCGTATACACCATCATTAATGTAGTCTGGCCATTAGATCACGTATCACAGTATTGATATGTAGAGAACGTACACATGACATCGGCACCTTCACCCTCTTCCTCCTCGTGCTCGGCTGGTGCAGATCCATCGAGGGCGCGACGCTGAGCGATAATGTTGGTAGCGAGTGTGAATGCTGTCATGTCAGCTAAATTCCCCAGTGCAGGCTGGATCTGGAGTAGAGAAAACACATACCACTGGAGACCAAGAACCTGCCTGGCTCGGCAACGACTCGTACACCCTGCTCTTCTGGGAAATACAAGTCCAAAGAACTCTTGACAACCTCACTCATCTCCTCGAATGTCTCCCTCTCGAATCCACCTCCAACATCAAGGAACTTGAATTCGTATCCAGCTTCGGTACCCATATCAAACACTCGCCTAGCTCGCCAGACTGCATCGGCGAATTGCATGGGATCCTTGCATCCACTTCCAACGTGGAATGAGACACCAATGACATTAAGTCCGAGGGATTTAGCGAGTGCCAAAAGTCCAGGACAAGTCGATAGGGGTGCTCCGAATTTCAAGCCGAGTCGACAAAGTGATTTAGAATCGTCCGTCAACATCCTCAAGACCAACTTGGCATTAGGCGAGTATCGTTTAATCTTGTGTAATTCGTCTGCATTATCGAACGTCATCATTTCCACACCGCATTGTTGAGCCGATCGAACGAATGAAGCTGGTTTACAAGGATTGGCGAAAATGATCCTGTCGGGTGAAGGAGCAGTTGGGAGTGATAGAACCTGGTTGATTTCGGCTGAAGAAGCGCAATCGAAAGACATGCCCAATAAAGATAGGAAATGAAGAACGACAGGTGAAGGGTTACACTTGACTGCGTAAAAGATTTCGACTCGAGATCCAATAGCAGAGTTTCGCCATAATTGAACAGCTTCATATACTGCCGACAAGTCTGCAGCAAAGAATGCAGCTTCTTCTCCACTCTCTGCCCTCTCTGCTAGACCATTTCGAAGTACTTCCTCAATAGTCGCATCGGTAACGGGTGCAAGGGCAGGGTTGGATTTATCGTATACCCTAGCTTGAGCAGAGAGGGGTGGTGTAGGTAGAGAAGTGGTGGGTACGTATGGGATCTTGGCGGATGGATCAAGTACGTGGACCAAGTCCGAGATTGTGACCGGGGCAGGAGCGGTAGTAGGTTCAGATTGAACAGGTCCATCGTAGGTGTATGGCTGCCCTTGGTGAGCGGTCTGGGGCATAGTGGAAGCCATCGTCTGGTGTGTTGTCTCTTGATCTACTCATCAGTCAATTTCGATTCAGTAATACGAAACTTTTTCAGATCACACGACTTACCTATGCTTGTTTTGGTTCGAGTCTTTCGTATCACTTATACAAGGCAGAATGGGACGAAGAAGCGAGGTCGGCAAGTGAGGATAGATTGCCGTTGCCTATGTAAAGCAATGATATCTGATTATAGTGTATGAACGTGTTCTTGTCTTGCTCGTTTTTTGGTTACCTTGACTTGACTTAGATCTAGACCAGCACTCGAGAGCATTAGCTTCCGTCAAAATGAGGTACTCGTGGAAATGCGTCATCGGTAGACGGGAATTTAGTATATGATAATGTGGCACCTCCATGGTATGGTATGTATGGTATGGGTACGCTGTGTGATACATCTGCAAATCCAATACATCTCAAGATATCTACGAGGCATTAATATCATTCTCTTCTTCTCCAAATATGCCTCTCACCCGGACTCTAACAATAAAACCTAGACAAAGAGATAAACAGCTGATATCGGCTAACGTCCTGTCCGACAACCCAATACTCCAACTAGCACTAGCCAGCAAGCGGATCAACGCCTTTTTCCTTCTCTTTCAATTTCTGCTGAGCCGCATGGGTCTTTAGTAATAATGCACCTTCAAGTGAATATTTCCCTTGAGCTTTTTGGTATTGTTTCCCTTCAGCTACTTTGCCTGTAAGGTCAGCTCGGCTCTCTCGACAGGATGGACGGGGGTGTTGGGTAAAGACAATATCGAATCATGAGAGAATCGCACTCGGTATGAAGTAGAGACTTGGAGGTTGGAGCCGTCGCAAGATGGGCGAGATGAGAAGAAGAGGAGACATACCTGACATGACAATATCGAAATTCTTCTTTGCCTCTACATCATTTCCCCTCGCAGCGTACAATTTACCCAGTTCGAAATGACAGTGATAGATAATATAATGATCCAACTATGAATCAGCTCATATCCCCGCATCTTGAATCTTCATCAGATCACTCGGACATCCAGATAATCATCAATGAAAATGAAGAGGAGTAGAAAAACGAACCTCGACCTTTGGAGCATGTTCTAAAACAAGCAAGAAATCCCTTTCTGCCCCGGCATCAATCTCTTCATCACTCGCTTCTCCCTCTGATGCGGTCCTAGCCTCGGCGGAAGCGACGGGGGGTGGGTATCGAGCTGTGAATTGGACTACTCCACGTAAGAAGTGCCCTAGGGTGTAGTCTGGCGTTAGCCTTTCCAGTTCTCATTTCCGCCCGAAGGGGTCTTGATGGGGAATAATATTGAAGACGAAGTAAAGAATGAAAGCAGTAACGTACCATCCCAATACTCATGTCCATTCCCATATTCAGCCGGTTCAACCCCTTCCAGCGTTCCTAGCATCTTATCAATCCTAGGTAGTAAAGCATGCAATAAACTTTTCCTAGGGGTATGGGATAATGATCCAAAGACATAGGCCAATTCCATTGCCGGTAAGAATAGACGATGGTTCTGCGAATGGAACTTCCTTGCTTTTCTCGAACATAATTTCTCTATTGGGAGGGATTTTCCAGCGATCTTCTTGGTCAAAGATGGGATTTCATCCATTAATCTCAGAGCTTCTTTTGTTTCTGCTCCGGGATACCCGTCCTGGATGAGCTCTACTAATGATGCTGCTGCCGCACTATATATCAGCTGATGCTCAAGCTCAATCTCGTCTACACTTCGATTGAAGTAGTTCGAGACAAGAGACGTACTAGGTGTAGACGGCTCTACTCCAGTTGGACTCGTCTTTGAGGATACTAAAGCAGTCCAAGGCGGATTTCCAATTTCCAAGCATAAAGTAATTACAAGCGTAATCCCATAAACACATGTGTTGAAGTTGGACGTATTCCAGATCCAAATCCAATGCTCGCTGTAGACTCTCTTCGCCCCGTTAGCTTAGATGCCGACGAGGAGGTTTGAAGGGGGGCTCACTGTTGGCGAGTTCGGGCTCGCATTGAGAGGTATGTAATCTAGCTTGGAAATATAGGAAAAAGACACCATCGGGATATCTATCATCAGCCCTTTCTTTCTTTCTGTCGTCTCTTTCTCCGCTCAAATCCTACGATGATGAGACATGAACTCACCGCTTCATGTTGTATTCCAGAATAGCCCTCGCAACGGGGATATCAACACCAGCAACAGGCCTATCCATCAGTATGACCCAGCTTGATCAAAGACCTACATCAGGACAGAGATGACCAGGTGGAACGTAAGTAGGATCATATCGCAAATAGGTCTCCTCAATCCTTCATTACGTTCATCGAAATCAGGTTTATCGGCACCGTGATGCCATCCCCCTGCGCCCATTAGGGTTTCAAGGGCGATCTTTCGATCTCCTGCGTATCCGAAAACTTCTGCAATCTACCATTAGCTATCGATATACAGGAGGTAGGCTTGCCTTCAAGACTTTTCCAGGGAGGAGTGAGAGCATGAGGGAACTTGTTCCTGTTCCTAATAAGACACCCTATCTGTCAGTTGATTTCAAGATATAGGGAGGGAGAAGGCGGGCGTACAGATCTGAAATCCATATCGATATCCTCGTCGAATCCACCTTTATCCGCTTCTTCAACGTATTGCTGCAATGTCCGATAGATACCATGTGCCGTACGCATATTCAATCTGTTATCAGCCACTGTCTCGACACCTTTCGTTTCCATGAGGAAGGAGAAGGAAGAACACTCACGCTTCCTTGACCAGACCTAGCCAATCACCACCGGCTATAATAGCCAGTAAAGCCTTCATCAATGATGTCTCAGCATAGACCAGTTCGGCATGTCGTTCGAGATTCGTCATTGCTCTGACTCTCGCTACGCCCGATCCAGCTTTCACTAATCCCCCTAGTCGAGTCACGATCGAGTCGGCCGGTTTACGTAGTGCTGTAGCTACTACTGCTGTTCCTCTTGTGATTTCTAGGGCGTTTCCTAAATCGTTCGAATCGAACGTCATCATTCCCTATCATCAGCTACCCACATTCCGACCTTTTCCTGTCACGAGTCATGAGTAATGACTTACCTTCAAGGCCTGGATGATCCCACCCGCACTGAGGAGATAGAGATGGTTCGCCTCTGGATCCTTATCCGTACAGAGTTTCTCAGCCTTTTGCATCTGACTAGTCAGGAACAAAGTCAATGCCTCTCTGCAAGTATCCAAATCCTGAGCCAGTACACCATTTTGATTAACTGATAAAGCCGATTCCCTTGACGAATGTAATTGTCGAACCACTTGAGTTATTCGAGCATGTTTCGTACGTCTCATAGTCGATGGTCCCGTTCCAAGGACATCTTCACTATCGATGACAGGCTGTGAGCTTGCGTACGGAGAAACTGCTGCTTTTTCGGTTGTACTCTCGCTAGGGTGGGCTGCTTTCTCGGTTGCAGTCGCAGTCGCAGTCGTGGTCTTCGTGGTTGGTTGTCGATTAACAATAACAGCTTCTTCACCTTCATCATCCTCTTCCACTTCACTCAATCCTTCTGACGGGGTCCTGAATGCTAATTCCTCATCGGATGTATCTTCATCCGAATCAACCCAACGACTATACTCTGTCCTCTCTGTCTTTTTCTTGGGCTTGATGGGTTTACTAGATCCAGAAAGAGGTCCATCAGGTGGTCTTTCCGAGGTAGGCGAATCGACAGGTGGTCCCAGTCCAATTAGATTAACGCCCTCGGTGATCCCATCCGTATTCGTTGCCGAATCCTTGTTTACTCCTAGTCCGGGATATTTCTTGCCGACAGGAACAGGAGGAGGGACTTCCTTCGTTGGCGTCGTATTCGCAGATGAGACCGAAGTACCGAGCGTCGATCCCCTTCGTATAGGTTCTGCACTACCTTCTCTGGATGCTTGGGAAGATAATGAATTCGATGAAAATAGTGACGACAATCTCTTTCGCCCTTTATGACTATATCATTAGCCGACACCTGCAAGGTGAACCTACGCTAACGACTTCTTTCTTGGTCTAGTGCCCGTTTCCTCCTCCTCCTTGGGGTCTCGAAGGGATAGATTGCCGCTACTAACACTCCGTGATGAGGGCGAGGTAGTTCCATCCTCATTCGGTTTCAGCTTCATAGAAGCTTTACGTAGGAAAGACATCTTGATGTGTTCAATCTCCTTGTAGTCTATCGTCTGATCCGACTTCTTATTCGTCTTGCAGGAGAATTATACGTCTTGAAGCACTGTTCGATGGTAATATGTGAATGTGACCTAGAGGTATTTATCGGCCACGACAACCGGCGGCCTTCTGTATTGATGACCGATCCGCGGGAATCCCACTCCCCTGCATTGTCAGGCTCAAGCCATGTTCCAACGGATATACCTCGGAATATCATCGCTGGTGGTCCGGCCGAGTCAACTTTGGCGCCTCTATTCGTGCTCGATATAGTTTATAAGTAGGTGGAAAGTCACCGATAGTTATATGCATCTCTTGTATATAATCTTGTGTAGTGTAGTGTATCCTGCATAAAGTAGTATCGAAATGTCAATGTCGACGGTCGAAGCTGTTGGTGCGGGGGTCGCAATGTTGCCTCCAAAAGACCCGAATAGACCACTTATCCCTACATCCAGTCGCGACTCGACCTCACATCCCGATACCCACGCTGATTCGAAAATTGAGAAAGATGTCGAAGCCGATCTCCCCATATCAGAATTACCGTCTGCGCCAACACCGAAGAAGCTCACAAAGATGCAGTTAGTGGTAGTAGCCGCCCTCGTGACGTTCACACTCTGCATGTCTTCGGCGGGAGCTATGACTCTCACTATTGCTCTACCTACGATACAAGACGACTTGAATATGAACGAACACGATCTACAATGGATCGCAGCCGCTTATTCACTTACGAATGGGTGTTTCCTGTTATTGAGTGGGAGGCTGGCGGATGTACATGGGAGGAAAAAGATGTTCCTGGTAGGTCACCCACGGCTTTTAGGGACATGACAATGGCTGATATCAGGCTGGTACGATATGGAATGGTATATGGACATTGATCGGGGGATTCATGAAATCTGGAGCTGGTTTAGTGGTCACTCGTGCCCTCGCCGGAATGGGGGCTGCAATGAGGTCAGCCCCATCTCCAGATTCTGGTTCATAGGCTAATAATCAGTACGCCAAGTGCTATCGGTATCATCGCAACCCATTTCCACGGACGTGCACGTAGTACGGCATTCGCTTGCTTCTCAGCAGGTGCGCCAGTAGGAGGTGGTCTAGGATTAGTACTAGGTGGCGTTTTGACTGCGTACTCGCCGTGAGCAGCCCTCATTGCTCAAGTCTACGACGGCTGACGAGAAAGGTATACTTGGAAAGCATGCCTATGGACCCTCGCCGCCCTGACATCAGCAATAGCAGTAGCAGCCTACTTCTTTGTACCCACCGATGGCATTCAAACGATAGATAAACGCGTAGATTGGATCGGAGGAGGTCTGGTCACCATAGGTCTAATTTTGCTTCAATTCGTCATTTCAGACGCTCAGAACGCCTCAAATGGATGGAAGACTTGGTGTATGTCGTTCTTCCTCTGATATAGAGGCGTGAGATGTGCTGATGTTAGATATCATCTTCCTCCTCATTGTTGGATTTGGATGTACTGCCTCGTTCTTCTTTTGGGAACATTACATACAGACTAAAACAACTCGACCACCTTTGATGAGACTTCAACTCTGGACAAGAGCAAAAGGGAGATTAGCAACGGTTTACATGATCGGTTTCGTCTCATGGATGGGGTTCGTGGTATGTCTCCGTCCCTCCATTGCCTTTCCCTTTTCCTTCCCCATATCTCACAAACTCAAAGCCTGATGGTAGTCTTTATTCTTCCACGCTACACTATTCTACCAGGAGGTACAAGGGTACGACGCCATTCAAGCAATGTTACGATTCCTCCCCACTGCCGTCTCTGGTATCCTATGTAATGTCCTAGTCGCATGGCTAGTCGCCAAAGTCCCAACACAATGGATCATCTGTATCGGTCTCCTCTCTACTGGGTAAATCTCCCTCATCCTCCTCCCAGACCCCATTCGCTAATGAGTAGCCTTGCCAGTGTGTTATTCGCAATATCCCCGGCAGATGTCAATTACTGGAGAATGCCATTCAACGCAATGTGGATGGCAGTCCTCGGTGCCGATTTGTATGTCTAGTAATCCTTGGTTCCTCCCTCAGTTATGCTGAGAAATAGCTTGATGGCAACAGGTTCAATATTCGTAGCAGCCCTAGCGTTACCCGAAGAACAATCAGTAGCCGGCGCTGTATTCCAAACATTAGTTCAGTTGGGCGGATCATTCGGTCTAGCCTTTACAACTCTGATCAATGTTGCTATTTCACAGAAATCGTTGGATGCCGGAAAATCAACAGAGGTGGCTAGATTAGATGGCTTACATGCTGCTTTCTGGTTAGGGGCTGGATGTAGTTTTGGAGCACTGATACTTGCGATGATCATGTTGAGGGGTATGGGAGCTATTGGAAAATTCAAGAAAGTACCCAAAGCAGAAGAGGGGGAGGTCGAGGAGGAGAGGGGAAAAGGTCATTAGATTCAAAAGATACGATATACGCTTGTACAACTAGATCAACGGCAACATGAATGAAAGCATCATCAAAACCTTTCCCTCTATCAGCTCAGTCATCATGATACCACCTGGCTTTACTACTCCAATCAAGGCGCCACCACGGGTATCCCTCATCGATAAACCACCATCCACCACAAATAGGCGTCTGTTGTCCCGTTCTCACTCTCCAATTAATCATCAGGTCTTTCCTATACTCGTTCCTTCTCCAATTTTCTATCCCCTGCATTTCCTTCATGAGATATTCAGCATGGCTGGCCATATCCCTCCTACCATCGTAAAATGTACCGACTACAGCTTCGCTCTCAGAGTAGTACTCCGTAGGTTCGGTAAACTTGATCACTCGGCGATGTTGTTCGCCATCTCGAAGGTTTTGCGTAAGCGGGCACCTCCATCGTACATCGCGTGGATCGGGTTCAGGTCCACCTTGATACCAGTCGGTCCCGACTGTCCATTCGTCGGGAAGATAATCGACATCCCAATCAAGTGATGGCTCCGTGAATCTGACTATATAATTGCCATTTGGACATTTTATCTTGTATGCAAGCGAGAGATTGATATCCCAGTCAGGTTGTGTTTCATCTAGCTGTAGCTCAGGTCCAACGTCGTCGTCCGAGTCATTATTACCATTACGGTTCGTCCTATCGGTCTTGTCGTTATAAATCTCGTTGTTCTTGGCCTGATTTGTTCTCGCGTCTTTTTCGGCTTCGTCATCGGGCTCAATCGAGGCGTCGTGATCTTGATTTTGGTCCTCCGTTCCATGGTCCGCTTGCTCCTGATCGGTTTCGGTTTGGTCTCCTAAAATCTGACCTCCTAAAAGGGTGCCGACAGTAACGGGTTCACCCGATCGCTGAGCTGCGAATGGTACGACAGCTTTGATCTCTTCTTCCAGGTCGTTGGTGGCAGCACTAAGCACGGCGGGATTGAAGAACATCGACAAGAAGCTTTTAGCTGTAGGGCGTACGTATGAGGCGGGAGTTGGAGCAGTCTCAGCCCTTTCGATGGCTTGGACTTCCGGGACGGCTTCCAAGTGGTCAGACCTCATGATGTCTGGTCCATCGTCATCCTCCCTATCCTCCTCTTCTTCCTCATCCTCACGATCCTGATCACTCTCCTCATCCTCCTCTCTTTCTTCACCCTCACTAGTCTCATCGTCTACTTCCTCTTCGCTACTTGAATCGCAAGCGTCGGTAGTCGGCGGCGAGGTGATATCAGGCTCAATGTCACCTTCACTAATCTCATCGTCGCTATCTCCATCACCCATACGCTGAAATAGGGGATGAAGGTTTTCGGTGGGCGTTGCCTCTTCTTCATCGGAAGATTCATCATTCCAGAACCTAAAGACAGTGTTCCGGGGGGTTTCGGGTTCTTCTTCCCCGTCAGCTTGGGCTTTGAAAAGCGAGCTGCCTGTCGGGGTATCTTCATCTTCATCCTCATTGTCCGAATCCGACTCTGCTTGATCCTCCTTGGCTGCGGCTTCGGCCGCTTGTTCATCAAGTTGACGTCCAAGCTCTTCTTTCGAATCTGCAGACTCGTAAGCCGTCTTCCAGACAACCGAGGGTGGTTTTGCGTTATTCTCCGATAATCCCGTATCGAGTGATACTGCCCTTGTCATTCCTCCATCGTTACTCTGCGAGCCGAGCCCAGAAGATGAAGGAGAAGACTGAGTCGATCTGGCTCGTTCCGATCTAGCTTGTGCGAGTGCTTCTTCACGATCATCGGCATCATCGTACATTCCCGCCCAGGATATAGTAGCCCTTAGGAATTCCCGTTCACGAGCGCAATGTGGTGTGGAAGGTCGAGGGGTGTTACATGGATCCGGAGCAGTCCATTCTCTCGAAGGTTCAGTGTACGTGGGTTCAACACCTAATCGAGCAGCAACGATATCTTCAACATTATATTCTGTTTCCTGCCCTACTCATCAGCTCACTCCATATGCACAGCAAAGGACACGTATGTACCTCTTGGACCTAGTCTCACGACCCAGCATTTCGGCTTCTTCATAAATTCCCTCATCAGGTTTTCATCCTGTAACAATTCATATAATCTCCAACACCT
>Ga0265780_10002694_pt1 | contig 23856 bp, 20 predicted proteins | sample P1T30metagenome_FD_192432 | JGI IMG/M metagenome (GOLD analysis project Ga0265780, IMG submission 192432) | Plant litter microbial communities from East Loma Ridge, Irvine, California - P1 T30 | ecosystem: Environmental > Terrestrial > Plant litter > Unclassified | place: USA: California... | reverse complement strand
CCGCACCATTCCGTTCTCATTCCAGCGTGTTATCGGGCGAAGGATGCCTAGCCGCTCCTCTGATCGGATGTGATCGTATCGCAACTTGCACAGAGCCCAATCAGGTTCGGACACAAGTGTACCGTGCTCGTTCGAGGTGGAAGGCATGTTCATCAGGAACGATTCGTACGGACTACTGCATTGCCGTTGAAGCTTCTGCATTGAGTCTTCCCACTGCTTGACCACATCTGTGGCCGTGTCTTTGTAGATGCGTCGGTCAACCACAATCATGTACATACGCGTCCGAGTCTGGGGCAGGTAGTAGTTCTTGGTGACGCAGATCAACCAGGTGGTTTCGTACTCGATCTCGTCCCACTTCGCAACAATTTCTTGCCAGACAGAGTTTTGGCCTTTGACGTTCTCAAGAAGTATCATACCAGGGCGGAAGCGCTTAGCATACGCATAGACAGCGCGGAAGGTGTCGCCGGATTCGCCGTCGCCCTCCAAGGTCTTACGGTTGCTGTTCAGCGTTGACAGATCTTTGCAAACGAATCCAGCAATGAGAATGCCAATGCCCAAAAATATAGGCGCCCCAGCACTGTAGGCCGTTATCGCCGTGAAGGAGTCTTGCGGTATAAACTCTCGTACGTCCCTGAAGATTAGTGGTGGTGATAAGTTCCTCTCGATGTAACTTTGTTTCATCGCCTCAATCTCAGCGGAAAAGTGGTGCTTGATGACTAGAGGGGGCAGGCCAGCTTTCTCAAACCTTTCGAAAGCAAATCCAGAGCCAGAATAGGAGACCCCATCCTGTAAGAAGATGTACGAAGTCAGTGTTTGTCTCACACATATTTCGCACGGAGAGTTTTACGTACCCAGAGCACATTGTAGCGACGTTGATGTGATGTCCCTTAAATTCTTTCAGAACGTCAGAGAACCCTAGGCGTAGAGCTTTGGCCCCCACATCGGCGAAGATGTCCTCTATGGTGTCGATAGGTGGAAGACTCAAATCGATCCCTTTGCCCGCTTTCGGCTTCGATTGAGAGGACTTGGGTTTTGCGCTCGACTTTGGTTTCGATTTGCACGCCCCGACATTGACCAACACCACCTCATCTTCTTCTTCTTCTGCTGCTGCGTCATCTGCTTCGGTAGCGGAAGCCTGGTCGTCAGTGAAGTCCATGAGCTCAGGAGCATCATCCGTATCCGTGCTGGCGGCAGCTTCGCTGTAGACATCTGAGATGTCCGAGTCCTCGCTGGCACCGCCAATCGCCGGCTCATTGTGAGACATCCCACCCGGGTAGACTTCAACATACGACACTCTGCCATGGCCACGACGTGGACGCTTATCAGGCCCAGAGCTCTCAATGTGATTTTGCTCGGCTCATTTCGGCTGAGGTTCGTGATCTTCGGTAGCCGACTTGTCATCAGTCGATTCATTCTTCTCGAATACGGACCGCTCTGAAGCGGGATTTGATGAGATCTCGAGGCTGTCATCCTGTAGCTTGTCTTCCATCTTATCATGGTCATGGTCGTCGTTTGTCGTAGCCTCGTAATGCCTTTTAGGTAGTTTGTACGGCCTGGGAGGGCTAGGCGAGCAATTGGTCCTTGCACTTTCTTGCAGAAACTCGTCAATGCCCATGTCCTGATCACCGTCCGCATCGTTCGCGACTATGTCGGCCTCCACTTTTCTCCTCTTGCTACTTCGAGCGGTTGGGGCTGGTGTGTCTCCCGACGCGTCATCGCTGATTGCGTGTGCGAGCGGTAGGATGCTGCGCTTTGCAGTTCTCTTTTCGCTCCGCTTGGCAGGTGCAGGTTGAGCCTCGCCAGTCAATACGGTCGTGGTCTGAGTCTTGACATGCTTTGGGGCTCGTTTGGCTGGACGCGCTCGTTCCTCTTCAAATCCAGCATTGCTAAGCTGGGTTGCAGGTGTTGATTCATCTGGTCTCGGACTGCTCGCCAATTCACGTTCTGCTACTCCTCTGCATTTACGCTCTGTCTTGCTCCTTATGCAGACATCACAAGGATCGCCGCCATTGCACGTCTTGAACCCGCGCTTCTGGCATTGTTCGCAACGCGCTGCCGCAGCCTTTCTCTCCTCTTCCGATGCACGGCGACACTTGGCATGCTTGTCTCGGATGCACCGAGTGCATTCGTCGGACCCTTCGTCGAACGTGCACTGATATGCAGCCTGGCCACCACGAGTGAGGCAGAACGTGCAGCAGTGGTCAGGAATGACATTGTTGGGTGTAGAGGCGGAGGCTGCTGGTCGTGAAGCCTGTTTTTTTTTGGGCCTGGAATGGTCTGAAGTCGCAGATACTGTGCGTGGTTAGATAGAAGTTAAAAATGGGGTTACAAGTGAACACACCAGCAGCATGGGTCGTAATACGTGTTCGAGTCCCTTGATTGGCCCTCGTACGTGACTCTCTCAGTGGCGCACGATCAGGCATGTCTTAGGAAGCAACGGGCCGCAAAGGAAGCACTGCGATTGTGTTCCCGTCCCCGTCTGACACGCGTTTGCGCTTCTTCGTCTGGGTGGTGGGTGCCATGTCTGACCATATGTCAAGTATAGCTCGTGGCTGGGATATTATGTTGTAAGACGAATACTGCTACATGCGTGGTATGACCTTGGGATTGACCATGTAGCAATGGCGAGGTAAAGGTAAAGGTAAAGGTACGACGCGTACACGAGACGGTAGGACGGCGGCATGACACTGCGACGCGGGTCGCGCTATCACCTGACGGCCCCACATTGTCCGCACAACATTGAAGAACATCGGACCGAAGGGACAACGTGTTGGCCAAGCAAAATCTGACCATCATGACCGATTAGCGATTCGGCACGAGTCGAGTGAGTTGATTGTAAAGAAACATAAACGAGTATTTGAACGTCGGATGCACTGCGAGATCGGGCAAGGTGGGGTGGCACACGTGGGTGGTACCTTTTCAGGAAATGGTAGGGCTAGTGGCATATGCACGCCCTGATCTATTTTGGGACGTTCGAACATTTCTTCTTCATGCTTGATGCGATATAAGTACAAATGAATGCTCCTTCTCGATAACCAGCAGCTTCCGAGTCCATCACAGCAGCAAGCAAAATACCAGAGCAAGCCATGTCAGTCCACACGAACAACACCTTCGAAGACCTCAGCGGTGTCTCGACTTCAGCTTTCAGCAATCCATACGATGCGTTGATCGCAGCATGCGAGGAGGATCCTGTACGTTATTCACTGTGATAATGTGATCTCAACCTCAATCTCAATGTTAACCAAATCTCTCAGGCTCAGATGCAGACAAAATACGACCTTCACCGCTCGACAAGAAATTCTCAGCAAAGGGCCAAGATGCTTGATGCGAACTTCACGGGCGTCAGCATTGATCCCGTTTTAGCACGACTCTGCGACCCTTCTATCGAGCCTGGATATGTCGACCCAAGGCATTGTCTTGTATTGTGGGGCCGACCCACTCAAAAGGTCAAAGACTTGATCGAACGCGTACAAATGGAGCTTCAGTATGTGGCATCAAGTACGTGTATTAACCGATTGATCTCTGATAGGACTGACCAAACCAGACCTCTGGCTCATGCCCCGAGACAATCTACACATCACAGTGCTTGAAGTCACGCACTCGAAAACTGCATCAGAGATCAAGAACATCGTAGAGCCCATCCGAAAGAGTCTCCCGGCAATCAGTGACTACACGCACAACAATCGAAGCCGCTTGATCAAGCCGCTGATTGGCTTCGATGCGTCGGCACTTGCTCTGAGCTTTGTGCCTGCTGCCGGCGAAGGTCTGCACGCGGACCGCAAGGCAGAAGACGACAACTACACATACCACCACCTCCGCCGTGACGTCTTTGGGCTCTTGCGCAATGCAGGTGCACAGATTGAGTCTAGGTACGTGGTGCCTTCAAGTCATTTGACTATCGGTCGGTTCATCACGACGAAAGACTTTACCGATGAGAAGGGCGTGCACGATCCAGCGAAGATGAAGGTGTTTCTTGACAAGGTAGAGGAGATCAATGGCTGGCTGGAACAGGAGTTCTGGCCCGAGCACAATGGCGGCGTGATACCGGAAGGAGGCGAGTTCAATGTTGGTGAAGAGACGGGTATGCATTGTCGCTCTGGCACGCTGTGGTATGGCGGAGGCGATGAGATATGTCGCGGAGAGGGTTATTGACTGCATGAGGATCGTACTGCTTCAGGTGATTACTCTTAGCTTTGTGGTACATAGCACTCCATTCACAATAGTGGTCGTGACTTTGGAGTCAACAACGTGGGCGTTCAGTGCGTCCTGAAGGTTGACACAATAGGTACGGGCACCTTCGTAGCAAGGTACTGAATCCAAACGCGTGATTTGTGTAAAGAATACTTTGCATTTACAGATGGTGAGTTGGGCCTCCAAGGATGATGCATTTGTGGGGAACTCAGGGTCCAAGCGTCGAGCTTCGTTCACGACGGCTCATGGACAAGAAACGCCCTTGAAACGATTAGGACTTCAGCTTTTGCCGAATCTTATGCGGCCTTTTGCTTCTTGCTCTAGAGTCTACGACAGTGTAAATACATACCTAGGACAACTACCGCAATCTTGACTGCCTAGCGGGGCAACACGTTCACACATCACCGGCCTGGGCCTGGTGCTGCTGCCTTCCTTAAATATCTCGACATACGTGGCCGGAACACGCCTACCATATTAGCAATCGCCCTATAACAGACTGCGCTCTATCAAACACCCACAATGTTCAACCGAGACCGCCTCCCAGGACTGCCCGGAAGCTCGCCGCGACCGCCGCAGCGCAACGATGGATACGGAAGACCACCACAGCAGCAGCAGCCAGACGCGAGAATGGGCGGCTATGACGACCGGCAACAGCAAGGTTACCCGCCGCAGGGTGGCCAGCAGCGCGTGCCTCAGCGAGGCCCTGCGCCAGGAGTTGCACAGTCAGTACAGCTGAGGCCGATCAAGAGCCCTGGCGGCAATGCATACGCTTTCGGCAACATGTAAGAGCATCTGCATATATCTTACGCATTATTCTGATCGCAACAGCGTCGCCGTTTCACCGCAAGATTTCCCTCCGACGCAGGATGGCTCCGACATCTATCTCCTCGTCAACGGCAACTTCGTACTGTCCGCTCGCCCAAATGCTGATGTCAGGCCTGGCGAAATTGGCCTCACCGATGCGCAGCGAACGTGGGCCGCTATCACACTTGGACCGCAAGACATGGTGCAGGTGCAGCGCTACGATGCGTTCAGCCAGGGCGGTGGGCAGTCATACCTGGGTTCAGCGGAAGTGGAGGTCGGCTTCGCGGCCAGAAAGACGACCGAGACTCCCTACGACCAGGACGAGCTCGCAATGCAGTTCAAGAAGAACTTCGAGAACCAAATTTTGGCCCCTGGCCAGCAGCTCTTGCTGGACGTCAAGAACATCCCGCTCAGAATGTCCATCCGCACAACGACCCTTGTCGACCTGTCGATGGAAAAGGGCGACGGTTCCGCGCCACCTGTCACAGATCCACGAGCAAGGGGTATTCTTACCCGGCACACCCAGATCGACTTCTTCAAGGATGCGCGAACAGACATCAAGCTGAAGTCGTCGAATCGCCGGCCAGCTGCCAACTCTATCATACAGGCGGGGTTCAAGTTCGAGGACATGGGCATCGGCGGTCTCGACAACGAGTTCAGCGCTATCTTTCGACGAGCTTTCGCATCGCGCATTTTCCCACCTGGCTTGGTAGAAAAGCTCGGCATTCAGCACGTCCGCGGTATCCTCCTGTACGGTCCACCGGGCACCGGTAAGACATTGATAGCGCGCCAGATTGGCAAGATGTTGAACGCCAGAGAGCCTAAAGTCATCAACGGCCCAGAAGTCCTGAACAAGTACGTCGGTCAGTCAGAAGAAAATATCCGCAAGCTCTTTGCCGATGCAGAGAAAGAGTCCAAGGAGAAGGGCGATGAGAGTGGTCTGCACATCATCATCTTCGACGAGCTGGATGCTGTGTGCAAGCAAAGAGGCTCTGGCGCCGGCGGTGGCACGGGTGTCGGTGACAGTGTAGTGAATCAGTTGCTATCGAAACTGGACGGTGTAGACCAGCTCAACAACATTCTGCTCATAGGCATGACCAACCGTATGGATATGATTGACGAGGCGCTTCTGCGTTCTGGTCGTCTTGAGGTGCATATGGAGATCTCGTTGCCTGACGAGCAAGGACGAGCTCAGATTTTGAAGATCCACACCACGAAGATGCGCAACAACAATGTTATTGAGTCGGACGTCAACACAGACGAGCTAGCCAAATTGACGAAGAACTTTTCGGGCGCCGAACTGAGCGGGCTAGTCAAGGCAGCATCTTCATTTGCGTTCAGTCGGCACATCAAAGTCGGTACTATGGCCGCTATTAATCCAGACGTGGAGAACATGAAGGTCAGCCGTGCCGACTTCTTGAGCGCACTGGACGAAGTCAAGCCTCTGTTTGGTGTAGCTGAGGAAGAGCTCGGCAAGCGCATTCTGCGGGGCATCATTCACTACTCGCCATTCATCAAGGACATTCTCGAGGAGGGCCGCTTATACATCAACCAAGTAAGGAAACCGGATTCCACACCGATCCTATCGGTCGCATTACATGGTCCACCAGGCAGCGGGAAGACTGCGCTAGCTGCGAGAATGGCTATGGATTCCGGCTACCCGTTCATCAAGTTGCTCTCACCAGAAGATATGGTTGGTTTTAGTGAGATGCAAAAGGTGCAGCAGCTTGACAAGACCTTCCGAGATGCGTACAAGAGTCCTCTCAGCGTGATTGTCATAGACAACGTCGAGATGCTTGTTGATTGGGTACCGATTGGGCCTCGTTTCAGCAACAGTGTGCTTGTTGCATTGAAGGTCTTGCTGGATAAGCAGCCTCCAAAGGTATGATGTCTCTTGTTATGTTCAAGGGTTCAAAGCTGATCAGTACAGGATCGACGTCTATTGGTATTTGCCACCACGACCGAGCGCTCGGTACTGACCCAGCTCGACCTCTTCAGCCGCTTTGATGCCGAGATCGCAGTGCCAAACGTCAACTCTCAGCAAGAGCTGGCACACATTCTGCAGGCATCCGGCGCCTTCGAGGAACGTGATCAGCATCGTGCTATTGCCGAGATTGAGGATATTACTGGTAGCAAGGAAATCGGTGTCGGCATCAAGAAGATCTTGACAGGCATCGAGACCGCGAAGCAGGATCAGGATGTGCCTGGCCGCTTTGCTAGGGTCATGTCTAGGGCAATTGCAGCGAACAAGGGCACGTACGGGCAATGATGCAGGACGCAAGGTATGTGGCGCGCTTAGCACATGTCGAGTAACTAGACGGTAGCGTACCAAAGATGCAGTCATCAAGCTCCCGATACAAGTGTGCACGGCCCAGTGGTCTTAACAGTATGGCGCCGTCAGCCTCGTGTAGCTTGTTCGGCGCATAGTTCCTGCATTCAATTGGCGACGGCTTGAGCACTGTCTGGTATCCACAGCTCGGGCCCGTTGTGCTACAAGGCCTCTAGTGGCCGACCACGCACACGCGGAGCTCGCATGCCTCTGACAGATGTGACACCGGTTCGGCTCGAGGACGCCATCTCGACGCCAATGCAACGGTGATATGCGTGATCTTCCGCCAGGTTCTTAAGAAAGGGGATGTCCTGACAGGTCTCATATGAACTCCACAGGTACCGCACGAACTTTAAGAGACAAGTTCACTCATTCACAGCTTCTCCTGCACATTCAAGTCTCTTTTGGTACTTCAATTTTAGACAAAGCCACTGTCGGATTGCCTTCCGGAGCGGCGAGCAGATTGTCCACAACCCAAGTAATGGCGTGCATATCGAGCATGGTCACATGGAGTCAAACGAGCTAAACAAGCTCTTCACCGCCACCAGTTCTGGAGCCCCGTTGCTGTCTCTGTAATTGGGGTGTCTACGCACGCCAGTGAACGCTGTGTGAGGTTACGCGCACAGGGATACCGCACCGGCATAGGGCATCAGTACGCTAAGCGTGTCCTGCAGCGAGGCGCAGATTTCGTCTAAGGGCCAATTGAGTCGTTCTTACCTTGTCTAAATTGCTGCTCGTGGGAATGACGCGCCTTGAATAGAGGGGCAGGAGCCGGCGGGGCAAACTCTCTCCACGACTTTCCATGACCATCCCACTTGGACGCAAACAAATGCTGTACTCCCATCCGACTACGCGTCTCACCCGCACACTTTTTATCAGTTCTTGAATGCAAGCCTTGACACCTGCCTGCTCCGTTCAGGCCGGCTGTAGCGATCCCCCATGCGTTTCCTAGATTGCATGCTCGATGGCGTTGGCATGCTGTCGAGCCAACGCATCAACTTGACAACACTTAAAATGTCCGTCAGGCAGACTATCCATGCACCTACAGCAGTGGAGCCCTCGCTGCTTTTACCTTGCCTAACGCTGGCGTCCGCGTCTGCTGCGCTTACTAGGCCTTGCTGCCCTTAGCAACGCACTGATGCCGGTCATCGACGGCAATGCTTCCAGACATACACCCTATTGCAATTGCACGCCAATTCGCCCCGGTGGACCTTCCTGCTGATACGAGCTGAGGGATTGACTCCACTAGTTTCCCGTCCTAACCAATTGGCTTCCTTTCGGATTCACCATCCCGCCGAGGTATCGTGGATCGGCTGCGGCATACGGTCTGGGGGCATTCATCCAGCCCAGTCTAAATGACGCTTTCGAGGCCGGCTCCAGCGGGAACAGACCTCAGTGGACGTAAGAGTATGCAGCTTTATCACCACATGGGCGGGGTCACGGCAGGAGACGGCATGAAGGGGCCAGAGCTGTGCCCCGTTGACAAGCATGCATCCCGTTGCCTCTGGTGCTAGAGGTATAAAAGGATGGCATGATGCGTGTCGAGTGAAGTTTCTTTCTGGCTCTCTTTTCTCTACTTCACTACTCTACTCCATCACTATTCATATCCTTAGCACTTCAACCCACGCTACTCTCAGGCATTGATCTATCTATCATCTCTTCACCATAACTTCACATCACCTTTATATCTCCGAAACACCACATTGCCAACATGCCTGCCACTCAAGCATACTACTCCCCCTATCACCAGCCATCGTACCCGATCCAGGTGCCACAGAAGCCGAGCTACTACTATCCGCCACAACACACCTATGGTCGTGTGTCAGCATCACCACCCGAGGCGCCAGACAGCGTTACTACTTCCGGAGTTGCCTCATACGAGCCATCGGCGGCATCCAGCAACTATGCTGGAAGCGCGAGCGACTACGAATCTACTCATGGCGCCACCAGTGTTGATCTCCTCGACTACATGGGCAACCGCCTAAACGGATCGTTCGACCCGATGCCACTAGATCGCAGTCTTGCAAAACAGGCGCAAACGTAAGTCTCACAGCACTTACGCAAGAGCTCCGAAACGGTGAAGAGCCAATAACTGACTCAATTCAGATCTGGCGAGCTCAACGCCAAGCACCGTGAACTTCTCGAATTGCAGGCACTCGCTCAGCGGCGGCTGGCCGGCGCTCAAGCCAGCTTTGCTGAGGGGATGCGAGCTGCGAAAGAAGTGCAGAAAGACTTACAGTGGACGCAGAAACGCGTGGAGTATGTCAAAATCTCAAATGTGTTCATTCACACGCTAACAAGTCTGATAGTGCACTCAACGACCGCGCAGCACGCAAATACCCCGAGCAATTCAGAACTGCTCAACGAAGATACCCAGCACCGGTTGACTACTAGGCCAGTCACTACCAAACCAAAATCGCCTCACGGCACTGTTGATGATACACACATACACATTTCGGTTACCTGTCAAAAGCAACGGCGGCAGAGTTCATTGTCTCATTCTCTCGCACAACTACGGCCTTCTTTCTTTCTCATACCCACTGTTTTCTTCCTTCTAATCGTGGAGTGGACGTTATGTAGGCAGTCTAGTCTCCACTCCACTCCGCTCCGCCCATCGCCAGCCGTCTCGCTGCTTTAGCGCACGCACGCGGAACTTTCTTTTTAGGCTGTGATTCGGGGCGGGCCGTTGCAGCAGTTCGCATTTGCGAGTCGTAGCGAACGAATCGCAGCTTTTCAACAACGGCTGAGACTGGGGCGTTGCGCCAGCAGCGTGGCCGGGTGTCAACGGTTGACACACTGTCGGGATCTGCGAACTGCTGGAGCTTGCTATGATGGGCCTCAAATGAGCGAATGGGTGGTCGGAATGGCTAGGGCCGTTCGCGAGGCTGATGGGTGACGTCTTGTCTCTTTTCTTTTTGGTGTCTTGATATGACTGCCTCTGGGTCGGCGCCGCCGGGGTTTTGGGCTCTGCAACTGGGCTCCATCTGACTGTGATTTGCCGGATCGTGCTGCGGGGCTTCTTGTCTTTCTCTTCCTGACCACTTGTTGATGTCACGGCCTATGTGACGAGTGTGGTAATCAAGGTCAGTGGCCTACCACGCATGATAGCTTTGTAATGAATCTTACCCTTTCCGATTAGCGTGTATGTCCTAAAGAAAGTGTGTGCCTCGCGTGTGCCGAGATTGTGACAAAGCATGCTGCTGCCGTTGCTACTTGGTCCGTACGAGCCCAAGTCATGTGATGTATTGGATCGAGATCTATCCAGGAAGCCAGCATCGTCCAGACCCTTTCCAGTATCGGGACACATACTAACAGTCTCCCAGAAATCTATCGGTCTTGAAATCCCGACCTTACATGAACTTGCATGAGTGAGTATCGCTCTACTCACCGCGCGCACCACCACGCACAGCATATACGAGAATGTCATGATCCCAACACTGAGGTCTTGTGGCCGGAAAATTCCAAGCCCACCCTGACGTGAACGTAGTTCCCACCGCTGCGGAGACCCCACTGACCAGAATTCAGGGCATGGTGGCTACACAGCATGTCCTCTGCGTTTCAACAAGCGACTCGTGATTCTCGCGAATCGGAAGCATCACGGCCCAAGTACCACTCGTCTTTCGGGGAGCCAGGGCCCCGGGAAGCGGTGAGGGCTTTGTGCGACATGAGATGTGAAGTTGTTGGGTGTGAGTGAGGGGTACGCGGCGGTGGGACCGTGGCGTCGGGACGGACATTTGTGTCAATGCTAGGTTATCAGTATGCGGCCTGACATTGACAGGATGGTGGAGAGGTAGCTCGGAAGCTGTGGCACGAGCGATAATCGGATGCATGGAGCGGCTGGACTTGGGTTTGGCGGTTAGGATGGGAGAGGGAGGTTGGGCCTTTGCATGAGGTGGTTTTTCTTGCCTGCAAGTTCTTGATTTGAACATTGGGAAATGCAGGTTGCCGTGTTACTGTTGTGCTTCTGTATGTCTTGTGTACCCAGTACTCGATGTGAGCTCCTCCGCCCACCCTGCGTGGTGACATGCTCGTACACATCGTTTGCAGCCTTTCGAACGGTTCCGCCAAGGAGCTCCGGATAGCGCGACTGAGATGGCTCACGATGGGTAGCCGAGACTCGTCTCAATCGCACTTTCATGTCCTTCCCACATCGAAAAGTCCCTATCCTATGCAACAAGTTCCAGCAGATTGCAAATCTCTGTTCCAAGCCCGGGACTTCTGCAACTGAACCGCTTGATTAGGACCTCATTCTACTCAGTCAGCTAAAGGCCAAGCAGCATGTATGGACGTACTCACCACTTCATGACCCTCTTTTCATACCCTCCCATGGGTCTCCTACAAAGTTTGGCAGAAAGTAGGCCGTGTCTCCATTCTCGTTCCTGACACCGAAGCGCAGGGCATTAAGTTCAGCCTTGGATACAGACGGCCCACCGAATGAAACCATTTGCGAGGCAGCAAGATCGCCAGTCCTGTCAGGCATCTCGTCGTCGTGCTGAGTTTCCGGTGGCTTGTTGGGCAATGTTTGAGCACGAGCTAAAAAGTCTGCGAGTCCCGTAGCTGCTGATGAGGTGTGCCCGCTATTTGCTTTCGGTGCGGATGCGGATGCGTTAGGTGAAGACATTTCTGGCCCAACGCCCACGGAGGCGTGATCCGCGTTTTGCTCATTATTGGCGACTTTTTTCGTCCTCACTCCAAGCTGTATGTTGTTGGCACCGCTGGCGTCTGCTTTATTAGGCTTGGGTGAGTTGCTCTGGTCGTACTTCCGCTTTTTTGTCCCGCCAAATGAACCGAAGCCCATGGCCGATGCAATGTCGCTGTCTTCTTCGTCCATCATGAGTGATAGTGAAGTTGTTGACTTGCAGTCGGCGCGAGGTGAAAGCAGTGCTCAAGGCGTAGTCCTAGTTATGTAAGCACAATTATCGACAGTGATTGGCTCGGCGAAAGTGGAGGCAAGAGTGACTCGTGGTTGCGACCAGCAGCTTCAAGGTCATGTCGAACCAGCCTTCGTTTCTTTGAAGCCACAAGCACATCAGGTTCTGCGAGATCGAGTTCCCACCAGGCAAAACGTGATTGTACCTCAAATGCCGAGAAACATCAAGTGTGGCTGAGGCTTGGCTACGCGCCCCATGTCATCATCTGGGCAAGGCGAGCCGCAGGGTCCATCTCACTGAGTTGCGGACGCGCTATCACGACGCGCTCGTTGCGCATCCATCACCATGTCCTAGACAGCCAATCTGGTGTTCGTATCATCCCTCAAGATGAACGAGACTCCGCGGACTCCCGCCGAGAGGCGCTTTCTGCGGCCCAATGTAGGTCGTGCCATTGTGCACCATACGCGCACGGAAAGCTCACTTGTGAATGTAGCTACGGTCGGCTACTATGATACAGCCCAGAACTGGCGAGCGCGTCAAGAAAAACTTCACACTTCGCAGGCCAAGCCATCGACCGACCGAATCCTCCGAGTTCCTGCTTGCGCCAGGCGAGTTTGACCCTTTGCGACATCAAGAGCTGGGACGAATTGAGAGGCTGAAGCAGAATGTCTACCTCAGATATCGACAAGCATATGCCTATTGGGCCTCCGATACTGGCATTGGTATACTCAAGTGTTCGCTCGCATACATACTGGGCTCCTTGGCTACATTTGTCCCAGCAATTGCTGGGTTTCTCGGCAAGAACGACGGCAAGCACATTGTTGCGACCATCACGGTCTACTTTCACCCTGCCCGTTCAGCAGGGAGCATGCTAGAGGCAGTTCTGTTGGCGCTCGCAGCCTTCTCCTATGCGACCCTTGTGTCTTTCTCCTCCATGGCTGTTTCCTTCTACTTCGGCAGGAGACACCAACTTGTCCTAGGCCATGTGATCGTACTTATCGTCTTTGTTGGCGGTGGCCTGGGACTTATCGGCTGGACCAAACACAAATTGGGGAATCCGCTGGTCAACGTTGCATGCTCTCTTGTTTCACTAGTGCTGATCACCATTCTCACGAAAGAAGGATCTGTACAAAAGGCCGTATTCTCATATGTCAAGGTCTGGCAGGTGCTGAAAATGATCATCATGGGTTGTACGGCCTCAGCACTCGTGTCACTTCTCGTACGGCCAACATCAGCGCGTAACGAGTTCCGTGACACGTTCATAAAGTCTCTAGATGCCATGGAGGAGATTCTGAACAGCATAACCCGTAGCTTCCTAGCAGGCACCGAACAAGATCTCAAGAGCGACACTTTCGTCAAGGCGACAGGACAGATCAACTCCTGCTTCAAGACCCTCGTCAAGAACCTCGGAGAAGCCAAGTTCGAACACTACGCATTGGGTACTGAGCGCGAATTCAAGATCAACGCTCGTCTTGTAAAATGTCTCGAGAAGTTGATGCAAAGCATAGGTGGTCTACGCAGTGCTGCAGAGACTCAATTCTCACTGCTTGCCCAGTCAGAAGCCAATGGTGCGGCATCTGAAAGTGCGCCCCTGAACAGAACTGTGTCTTCGTCAGTCTTTTCCGAAAACAGCGTTTCTCAGAGTCCTCCACAGATACTATCCCCCACTCTCAGCCATGTAGAGCGGCGCAGCAGCATTCTCGCCTCAATCGACGAAGTACCGGAAGGCTCTGCTGAGGCGTCGGCATCCGCTTCGACATATGCCTCAGATGATGAGTCCACACATAAGAGACCTAGCTCAATGAGGATTTCCAGCTCTGTTCAGAACAATCTGACTCCCGCCGATATGTTCTCCGTCTTCATCGCACATCTGGGTCCACCTATGGTATGGAAAACGCTCAACTGACCGACGGTATATTAATTGCACCAGAAATCGCTCGCATACACACTACGAGAAGTTCTTTCTGAGCTTCCATTCGGACCAGGTCCTGATTACAATATGGGTCAGTTGTTGAATGTACGGACTGGATGTGAGACATACACTGACTTCGTACACACACCTCTCAGCAATCAACGAGCATTTTCGGCACAGTCTTATCGATGCAAAGGCTCTTTTTGCAAATGCTCGGCGAGAGGCGTTGTCGATTGTGTACAAGCAGAGAGTGCCATCAAAGACAGGATCAGCGGCCGTTGCAGCCGACTACGAGGAAGTTGCAGCGAGTTGCGGCTATTTTAGTACCTCGCTGGAAGACTTTGCTGAAGACATGGTCACCTTCCTGGATATCCTGGAGGAGCTAAAGGCAAACGTGAATCGCTATCCTCGACAGCGAACCTGGATGTGGTTGAAGTTCTGGCAATGGCGGCGGAAGGGAAGGGAAGGCGAGAATGACTCTGGTTTGTTTAATGCTGCAATACTCGTTGGTGCGTTGTTCTGACCTGAGTAGATTCGGAGAACCTGATCGACGAGGGTAACAACCAAACTCCTGGTGGCACGCATGAGATTCATAACCCCATCTATCGACGAGACACACGCGGCGACCCGTACAAGCCGCATCACAATCAACCTCTCTCATATCGCACATGGGTAGCTCTCTCTATCTTTAGAAGAGATGACCTCAAGTACGCCGTCAAAGTCGGTATCGGTGCCATCCTGTATGCCATGTGGTCCTTCATAGAGCCCACAAGGGCACTTTACGGGCACTGGCGCGGAGAATGGGGACTATTGTCCTACATGTTGGTGTGTTCTATGGTGCGTATGGATATGTGAGAAGACCTTTCAAACTGCATCTGACAAGATTTTAGACAATCGGTGCTTCCAACACCACTGGGTTTCAGCGTTTTGCTGGTACCTGTCTGGGCGCTGTCTTTGCGATAGTAGCTTGGATTGCCGCGGACGACCACGCATTTGTACTCGGCTTCTTCGGGTGGCTTGTGTCCCTGGTATGCTTCTACATCATTGTGGGGAAAGGCAAGGGTCCCATGGGCCGCTTCATCCTGCTCACCTACAATCTGTCTGCACTCTACGCGTATTCCCTTTCGGTCAAAGACGAAGAGGACGACGACGACGAGGGTGGTATATCGCCAGAAATATGGGAGATTGTCCTTCATCGTGTTGTAGCAGTCATGGCGGGCTGCGTCTGGGGCATTATCATCACACGGCTCATCTGGCCAATCTCAGCGCGACGGAAAGTCAAGAAAGGCACGTCACTGCTGTGGCTCAAGATGGGTCTCATCTGGAAGCGTGGACCTCTCAGGACCTTACTGGACGCCAACTTGGATGAGTCGGGAAGGAAGCAGGCGTCATACATGAGCGAAAAAGAGGAGCTCGAGCTTAGGCGCTTTCTCACGCACCTCGAGACCCTGCGAGCCTCTGCGTCCTCGGAGTTTGAGCTCAGAGGGCCGTTTCCAGATAAAAGCTTTCAGATTATACTGGGTGCGACGAGCCGGATACTAGACAGCTTCCACGCTCTTAATGTGATCATCTTGAAAGAGGCTGAGGCTTCGGAGGGAGAACGCGAGGCACTCAAGTATACGGAGAAAGAGTGGATGGAACTGAGCTGGCGCATCAGTCATTTGTTCTCTGGTAAGGTTATGCAGAGCGACGCCTGTTGACATGGACGCTGACGACTACTAGTCATGGCTTCTTCCATGAAGCTAGCATATCCACTCAACGACGTCCTGCCGAACATAGAGCACACACGAGATCGACTCCTGGCCAAAGTGTTTGACTTCAGACAGACTGGGCTTGGAAAAGAGATTGCAAAGGACGAGGATTACGAGCTGTTGTATGCGTACGGTAAGTATTCAATTGTGATGGAAAGGCTTGAAACCTCTGTACTAATGCTATGCACAGCTTTGGTGACTGCACAGTTGGCACATAATCTCAATACTATCGGACAGGAGATTGAGAAACTCTACGGCGTATTGAACGAAGAGGATCTTAAGCTGCAATAGGACGCGAGCACAGATAGTAATGTAATGCCGTTCACACGAATCTGTCCTGTTACACCCCTGTCTTCAGCGCATCGATTACAGACGAGCTGACACCTTGTGTCGCTGCACCAACGTGCCATCTTCCTTTCCGTATCCAGCAACCTTAGCCGCCGCAATACCTGCTCTGCGCCCAAAGACCGCACCAGACGTCAACCCGCTGCCCCCCGGATAATTCCCATAGAACAGCCCCCCAAGCATCTCACCCACGCAAAACAAACCCGGCACTTCCTTGTCCGACGCCGACACAACAGCAGTACTCTCAGGATTAACCGCAAGCCCACCAAACGTAAACGTCACACCACAGCAAACCTTCACAGCCATAAACGGGCCCTGATCTAACGGCAGTGCCCAATTCGACTTTGCGAGCGCCAGTTTCTTCGTACTTGATTGCGTGGACATGCCGTCTTTGACAGCAGGGTCCCATTTCTTGTCATGTATTTCAGCCTGGAATGTGTACACCGCGTCATTGTACTTCTCCACAGTCTGCACGAATTGATCTGGGTCATTCAGGCCCGACCATTCAGCGAGACTGCGGGCCAGATCTTCAATCGTATCCCCCCAAATCTTCTCCACCACCTCGTCGCGATACTCCTCGGCGCGCAGCCAGGCTATCGTGCGCTGATCCCATACCTGAAACGCCACGCCGTCAGGCTGCTCATGTATCGCGCGCCCAAACTTCGCATACGTGAAATTCCTTAAATCCACGCCCTCATCTACGAACCGCACGCCATTCAAATTAATCATCAAACCAAGCGGATACCCAGACTTGGTAAACTCATTCGATATCATGCGATCGCCACTGTTGGCTGGCGCGTTTGCGTCCCAGCACGTGGAATGGCAACCTGACCAGTGGCCCGCTTGTTTGGCGTTCGCGTCGCGCATGGCCATCTCGAGGACGTCGCCGGTGTTGTATGGCGTTCCGCGCACGAGGGCGAGATCCCAGCCGGGTCCGAGGAACTGGGCGCGCATGCGCGGGTTGGCTTCGAAGCCCCCTGCTGCGAGGACTACGGCGTGTGTGTTTAGGAGTGTGTCTGTTCCTTGGTGGTGTACTAGCACGCCGCTGATGGCGCCGGATGGAGATATGAGTAGGCGTTTCGCAGGCGTGGAGTAGTATACTTCGACGCCGAGGCGCTGGGCTGCGTCTTGGTGGTCTGCGACTAGGCCTTTGCCGCCGTCTTGTGTCTTGAGCGCCATGCCGCCCCAGAATTTGAAGCGGCCGTTGACTTTGTATGCCTGGCGGTTGAAGGAGAGCTGGAATCTTATGCCGTGTTGAGCCAGCCATTTCACAGTCTGATTGGAGTCTTCGATCAGGACTCTGCGCAAATCGGGATCAGAGCGTCCTTGACATAAGCGGTCCATGTCCTTTTTGAAGTCGTGTGTTGCGTAGGGTTGCATGTCGATGAGCTTTGCCGTTTCGGCATCGACGTTGTTGACGAGCGGTAGTAGATCGTCGATGCCGTTGTGCACGGTTCGAAATGCTCCGGCTGTGAAATAGGTGTTTCCGCCAGACCATTCTTCGGGAGCCTTTTCGATGAGGACCACACGGCGCGCTCCGGCTTCTGTGGCGGCAATGGCTGCTGAGAAGCCGGCGTTGCCACCTCCTACTACGAGAACGTCGATGGCTTTTGGGGAGGGGAGGTGTGTCATGTTTGTGGTGTTGGAAAGTGTACTTGAGGAGTGGAAAGTGTAGTGAAAATGAAATAGTAATGCTACGGATATAATGAGGACATGATAAACGTGGTGATGTTCCCGCGGGATCTCGAGTGGCGTACATCCGGCATTCTTCTTACCAGTCACTTCCTAAGCACAATTGGGGTCATGCAGTTGCGAAAACACTACGCTGTTGTTGTGTGTTCAGCGACGTGGTAGACTGCAAATGACACTGTCGACAACAACGATTCCGTGCAATGCCACCATGATTGATTGGAATGGTCTGCACAAAGGCAAGACTGTCCGCACTGACAAGTACCATGTCTCATTTGCATCCGAGGTCGTCGAGGCATGATCGCATGGCATAGATATAGGATTGAGTTCCTGTAGTTACTTGGTGTCGGACGCTGAGAAATGTTCCGCAGCAACATAATTCGTGCGGAGCACGCGATTGCCCTCTGGAGCGTGACCATCCGAACAGATGCAAAGTTCAAGTTGATTGGGCAGATGGGTACGCCGCACGCGATGTTCCTGGAGGCGAAAGCGGGTCAGCCTTGCCGCTGCAGGGCCGATGATCCAGCGGGCGTACCGGTAAACTGGTGTGCAAGTGTGGTGGTTGTTTGGATCTGTGGTCACCAGGCATGTCATGTCCTGCTATATGATGTTTGAACATGTAGCCTGCACATCTTCGATGCTCTCTGTAGAACAAATAGCTGTTGAAAGATAGATAGTAACAGAAGAAGTTCTTCCCAGGCGCCACATTTGAAAATAACTTTGTCCCGGGATGGTGCTTGTGGTGGGAACAGGATGCGAGCCGAGGTGGACCGTTCGACACGGTGCGACGAATGATGTCAGCCCTGACGACCTGGTGAATGCCCAGGTGAAAGCCCAATAACACTAAAGCCTGTCAATCTGCGTGTCTTTTCACTCTGTTCCCTCTTCCAAGACTGCATCGCGTTCAAACTTCACACTTCACAACTCGTTCGTTGAGCGCTCCCGAGCGCGCCCAGGCTGAACTCTCACCACAGCCACGACAGCATTGCTTAGTACTACGCAAGAGTCACTCAGCCGCGCAGTCCGACAAACCCCACTCTCTGCGCTCCCAGACACCCAGAAGACACCTCCCACCATAATCGCACGCTCAATAGAGCCTCATACATCCAACTGCCAAGCACATCCCCGCGTTGCATAGCCATCCACGACGGAACAGGCGCCGGCGCAAAGCATCCTCCAACATGGCGAACAGCGGGATCAGGCGCAAAGACACGACCAAGGGACCGCCACTGCGCATCCTGTCGCTGGGTGAGAGATATGCGATGTTTTTTATGTGGAGTGCGACTAACACGAGGCAGACGGCGGAGGCGTGCGCGGGTACTCGATGCTCATCATCCTCCAGGAGCTCATGCACCGCACATTCGTCGAGACTGAGGGAAGAGCGCCCAAGCGCCACGAAGTCCCCAAGCCATGCGAACACTTCGACCTGATTGCCGGCACGGGCACCGGCGGCCTCATTGCGATTATGCTGGGGCGGCTGCGGATGGACGTGGAGACGTGTAAGGACGTCTACGTGCGCATGACGCGCAAGGTCTTCGAGACAGACAAGACCTTTGCCGGCATACCCTACAGGTCAACGCTGTTCAAGGCCTCGAAGCTGGAGGAGGCCATTATGGAATGCGTGCGAGAACACACCATCTACGACGACGAGGGCAACGACAACCACAACGGACTGGCTTCCTCGGCAGATCTCCGCAGTCCCATGACGCCTGGGAGTGCGTTGCCCAACCGGCGCGTGGAGCGAAGCGCGAGCAATGCCAGCAGGTACAGCCAGATCGGTAGCACGCCCGTCAACATGCGCATGGCGGCAATGAAGTGGGGAAACCCACACGCGCAGCTCTACGACAACCGGGAAGAGCGCACCAAGACGTACGTATACGAACATGTTCTTTTCTGGTAGATGAGCTAAGGTTCGCAGGGCTGTCACGGCCGTCTACAAAGGCACCAAAAAGTCTGGCACCGGCCAGATCCTGCTCCGCTCCTACGACTCGCGCAAAGAACCCGCCATCGAACCGAATGCGAAGATCTGGGAGGCTGGACGTGCGACGTCCGCTACGGCTCTAGCCTTCAAGCCCATCCAGATCGGTCAGTCGGTCTTCCTCGACGAAGGCACCGGCAAATACAACCCTGCTCCCATGGTGCTTGATGAAGCTGTCTGCAACGAATGGCCTGGTCGCGACGTTGGCGTGTTCCTCAGCATCGGCACGGGAAAGCGACCAGACGGCACGAATCAGCAACAACACCTGTGGTGGGAAGGCTTCGTTTCAGGCGGCATTGGTGACTTCGCCGAGGCAAGACGGCGGCTCATACAAAAGATTGAAGACTGCGAGAAGACACACAAGGAGATGAAGGACCACCTCGGAAAGCGCCACGTGAACCCTGAGAACTACTACCGACTGAACGTGAATGTTGGTGTCGGAGAATTTGGCATGAACGAATGGAACGCCCTGGCCGAGATTAGCACCAACACGCGCATGTACCTCGCAGAGAAGACGGTACAAGGAATGACACTCGATGCAGCAGCCAAGGTCGCCCGGATACACTTTGCAAAGATCCGGTGGGAGCGCACACAGAAAGGCGAGTCGCCATTCAACGGGCCCCAAGCACCGCACAAACCTCTACCAAGTGTGCCTGATCCGTCACCACTTGCAGTCGAGCTGCCGGCAGAGGACATCCACCCAGAAAACATTCATCCAGCATACAGATTGACAAACCCGGATGGAAATCGCGTCTCCTTCATAGATCAGCAACGACCCGCAGAAGACGACAAGTTCCTCGTGGTATCTTCGGACGAATTCCCACAGGTGGTCTCAAATGACATGCCGCCACGGCATTCGGGCGACTTCAGCTCACCGGGCCGGCGCTCAGAAGAGCAGTTCAATTCTGGACGTCCAGATTCAATGCACAGCTCCACGCGACCGAGTTTCGAAGAGCGCCTGCAACAAGCCCACGCAAATGCGCCACCAAGGCCACCAAAAACGCCGCTCCAGGAGGATGCGAGACCGTTGCCACTTTCTCCGCATCGCATATCACCACCGAGCTCCGGACTGGGACGACCGCCGCGAGGGGCGCCATTGCCGTATCCAGATACCGATGGACCACCGCCTGTTGTGAATAAAGCTACAAAACCAGAGTTCACACGGTGAGAAGAACGACGTTTGAAGGATTGCAGGATGGCGAATTGCATCGAGACGATACCTACAAGAGGCACATGAAGCCACGGCGCGGCACTCGACGAAGATGCTCAAAGCTCACCGTGTTACCTTCCAGGACATACAGGATGGCAAAATCAGTGGTTCCAAAACACAAGCGCTTCAGTGCTCTTACACTGCGGGAGAACGCCACTACGCGCCGTGACAATGGGATAGCGGGACACCACACAACACCAGCACACGCTGCGCGGCGACGCAGCAGGCAAGCATTACGACCGCTCACCTTGATGACGATGAACATCAACATGAACACAACCGATCTAAGACAGACACATACATATTGCACATTGCAGGTTTGAAAGTTCGAGTATAGTCTAGATACCCCTTCAATGATTTCACAGCACTGTTCAATAAAGTATCACTCTCATACCAAACATCTCATGGCATTCGGGCAACTTTTCCCATTCCTTCTCAAAGTCCAGATCATGCCTTCTCAAAGTCCACACCGTGATATCCTTCCTCCAAAGAGTTGAAGTAAAACTCAACGCCAAACCGACATGTGCTGCTGCGTCAAGTCAACGCCCAAACTTGCCACATCTCCATCTCCACAGCACAAAAACATCCTACGCCTCATCCTCAATCTTCGGCTCAGCCTTGACGCCCAACAACACCTCCTCATCATCCTCGACCTCGACCTCGGGCTCAACAACCGTCTTCTTACGCCCCTTCTTAGTCGGCGACGCCTCACCGTCGCCACCTGCATCCGCCTTGCGCTTGCGTGGCGTAGCAGCAGCCTTCTTCTTCGGCGTGCCCTCTTCAGGCATCGCGGTACCAGCGCGCAGCGCCTCGAGATCGTCCTTGAGGGTACCTTTCAAGCGGTGTACCATGATTTGGCATGCGCCAACGGATTTGCCTTTGGGGCGGGGGGCATTCTGTGGGGATATTAGTGCGTGTGTGCGTGTGTGCGTGTGTGCGTGTGTGCGTGTGTGCGTGTGTGCGTGTGTGCGTGTGTGCGTGTGTGCGTGTGTGCGTGTGTGCGTGTGTGCGTGTGTGTGTGGGGGTGGGTGGTTAGATGAGAGGAGGTACGTACGGCGTAGTCGAGCTTGACTTTGGAGTAGTCGACTAGGCTGAAGAAGTAGGCGAGCTGTAGGGTTTGGGTGTTAGTAAGTCCGGGAAATTGAGGGGGAATGTGTGTGGCTTACGCGCTGGCGGTCTGTCCAGCCTTTTGCGCTCTTGGTGCCTTCGGTGTTGGACATGTTTGTTGGTGATGTGTTGTAGTTGTGTGTATTGGATGGATGTGGTGTGTTATTTTGTGAACAAGAGCTGCAGTGTTTTAGAGGATGTCGAAGGTTGTCGGGAGGATTGTTATCGGTGTGTGTGTTGCGTTACATATGGTAGTGGGGCGGATGTAATTTGGGAGCGCTGCCTTCACTATCACTTGCAAGTTGGTGCGGAGAAGGAGACGCAGTGAAGTTGGAGTTGAACGGGAACGGGAAATGAGGCCATGAGATGACAGTGCCGCGTAGTACCCCAGCTCGCACTGAACTCTGGACGATTAACATGCACATAGAATCAATGATGGTTCGTCACAAGTGCACACAGTAGGAAGATGAAATAGATGGGATCTCATGCATTCCCGACCGCAATGTAGTTATGAGCTAGTCACCGCAAAATGCCAAATAATTCTCCCATCCATGCCATGCAGCGAATATCTTCACGCTGCGTCAACCGCACAAACGAGCATCATCCACCATTCGATAATAGAAACCCAGAAAACGCCAATCTGCCAGCACAAGTCCTGCATATCTGATTAATCCCACCAAAACAAGTATGTCCCTTAACCTCAATCACTGCATCCCTCGCACCGCCTCATATCTCCTCCTCAATCTCAGGCTCGCCCTCAGCTTCATCCTTAACGACCGTCTCACTTTCCTCCTCAACCACCTCAGTCTTCCTAGGCCGGCCCCGCTTCTTAGGCGTGCCCTCGCCGTCCTCATCAACCGCAGCCTTGCGCTTCCGCGGCGTACCCGTTCCCTTTGGCGCGCCGCCGTCCGCGACCTTCTTCTTGGGCGTCGAATCGACTGGGTTGCCAGCCTTGATGGATTCGAATTCGGGCTGGAGCTCGCGCTTGAGGGCGTTGATCTTCTGGCGGAAGCCGTTGGCGTTGCGGCTGGGGGGCTAGGGTGCGTCCTGTGTTGGGGGTTAGTGTGTGGTTCGATGGAGTGGTGGGGGTGGGCTTACGGCGTATTCGAGCTTGATGTTGGAGTGCTCCATTACGTTGAGGAGGCAGACGAGCTGTGTGGTGTCAGTGGTGTCTTGGGGAAGTACGGCGCGTGATTGCTTACAATCTCGCGGTCGGTCCAAGACATGTTGAGTGAGTTGTCGTGGATGCTGTTGGTGTTTGTTTATGGACGTGTGGGTATTGAGGAGTATTCGGTATTGTGCGTGGGAAGTAGGCTGAGGAAGAGATGGAGGAAAGGAAGTGGAAGGGAGCTGGCAGTATATATGTGGTGAACAGGGAGCGACCGTTCAGCGAACTGCCAACTTCACCGTGAGTTGTCTGCCATGATTCGTGTTTCGTGATGCGTGAGGGACAGGTGAAGGCGGGCGAGAATTTCGCCTTTCGTTGGCACACCAAAGCTGCGCAACTTCTTACCTACCGTAGCAATGCTACAGACAAAGCGAGCGAGATTTGAGGGCTTCAAAGCTACACAAACTATTCTATAAGATGTGCATATATGCACAACCTGTCCCATGCCTCTTAACATCGAAGCTATGAAGATTACTAGTTATGTTTCTGAGAACGACAATC
>Ga0265780_10002693_pt1 | contig 23859 bp, 21 predicted proteins | sample P1T30metagenome_FD_192432 | JGI IMG/M metagenome (GOLD analysis project Ga0265780, IMG submission 192432) | Plant litter microbial communities from East Loma Ridge, Irvine, California - P1 T30 | ecosystem: Environmental > Terrestrial > Plant litter > Unclassified | place: USA: California... | reverse complement strand
TGCGCCCGACCCACGCCGCGCACTTCGGTCAGGCGGGCTTCGTTGGTAGCTTTTAGCTGGCTCAAGGCTTTATCAACCGTGCTATTGAATTCCTGCACCAGCTTTTCAACGGCACTAGTATCAAGAGCCAGCGGTGGCACTTCGGCATTGAAAGCGGCAAACTGCTGCTCCGTTAGGGTTTCCTGGCGGGCGTAGGTCAGCAGGCGGTCGAGCACACCGGCCAGGTGCTGCAGGTGGAAGCCGACGGAGGCCACCCCAGCGGGCCGCTCATTCAGGAGGGCGGGCGGGAAATGCTGCATGGCAGCGTTCAGTTCGTCGCGGGCCTGCAGCAGAGCGTGGGCCACGGGCTGGAGCAACGGCGGCACGTCGGGAATAGGACCGCGCAGCCAGATTTCAAGGTTTTGGGGAGTTGACATTGGGTGAGCAGGGAATTAAGAAGATAGCAAGAACGTCATGCAGAGCGCCGCGAAGCATCTCGCGTGCAGTAGTAATTCAATCGCGAAGACGATGCCGAGCGAGGTGCTTCGCGGCGCTCTGCATGATGTTCTTCCGGATTGCTTATGGTTATCAACGGCCCTTCTAAGCCGTACTTTTGTAATTATGCCCAATATTAATAACGCGCTGCGCGCCGCCGCCGACCAGTTTGGCACCCCGCTTTACGTTTACGACGCCTCCATTATCACGCGTCAATATCAGAAATTAAAATCCGCCTTTTCGGGGCATAAAACCCGCTTTTTCTATGCCTGCAAAGCGCTGAGCAACGTGGCCATTCTGCGCCACATTCACGGCCTGGGCTCGGGGCTCGACTGCGTGAGCATCAACGAAGTACGCCTGGGTCTGCACGCAGGATTTGCGCCGGAGAACATTCTCTTTACGCCCAACAGTGTGACGTTTGAGGAGTTGGTGGAAGCTAAGGACCTGGGCGTTAACCTCAACATCGACAACATCTCGCTGCTGGAGCGCTTCGGGGCCACGTTTGGCGGCTCGTATCCGGTGTGCGTGCGCCTGAACCCGCACATCGAGGCGGGCGGCAACTATAAGATTCAAACCGGCCACATCGACTCGAAATTCGGCATCAGCATTCACCAGATGCGCCATTTGGAGCGCGTGGTGAAGGGCACCGGCCTGCATGTGAAGGGCCTGCACATGCACACGGGCTCCGAAATCAAGGACGTGGGCGTGTTCCTGCGCTCCCTGGAAATTCTATTCGATGCCGCCGGACGCTTTCCCGAACTGGATTTTCTGGACCTCGGCTCGGGCTTTAAAGTGCCTTACAAGCCCGGTGACCCCGAAACCGATGTGGCCTCGCTGGGCCAGCAAGTGGCCGATGCCTTCAAGACGTTTGAGAAGGAATACGGCCGGCCGTTGGAGTGCTGGTTTGAGCCCGGCAAGTACCTGGTGAGCGAAAGTGGCTACCTGCTGGTGAACGTGGCGGTGGTGAAGCAAACCACGGCTACGGTGTTCGCTGGCGTGAATTCGGGCTTCAACCACCTCATACGGCCCATGTTCTACGACAGCTACCACCACATCAGCAACCTGACCAACCCCAAGGGCTCGGAGCGGCTGTACACTGTGGTGGGCAACATCTGCGAGACGGATACCTTCGCCTGGGACCGGCTGCTGCCCGAAATCCACGAAAACGACCTGCTGGTTTTCCACAACGCTGGCGCCTATGGTTTTGAGATGAGCAGCAGCTTCAACTCGCGCACCCGCCCGGCCGAGGTGCTGCTGACGGAGAGCGGCGACCTGCGCCTCATCCGCAAGCGCCAGACCTTTGAGGACCTCTTGGCCGGCCAAGTAGACGAGCAGCCTGAGGCGGTGCCCGCAAAAGCTGAATAGCCCCAGGCTAGCTGACTACTAGCGTAAGGCCTAGTCCGACAACTCCCGACACTGGATATCTACATCGGCGACACGCAGTATGCGCGCTACATTACGCCGCTCATTCCAAGCACTTCTATCTTGAGTGTGGCTGCCGAAAGTACCGTCCCAATGGATTTGCCCAGGAATTTGAATTAGCTTGATGGTTGATAAAACAAGGGGCCCGAACGACATCGTTCGGGCCCCTTGTTTTATGCCTTGAGCAGCCAAGCCACCGCTTCATCCTCCGTTTCGAAGGTGCGGTAGGTGTGGGGCAAATTGCGCGAGGCCATTACAAATTGATTGGTGGCCAGACGGGCAAAGACGTTGTGCGCCACCAGAATGGCTCCGTAGCGGTAGCCGTGCTCGGTCACCGTACGGGGCAGCCACTCATTGGTCATCCAGTCTTGCTCGGTGGGGTTGAAGGGGGCCATATCGCGCTGGTCAACCAGCATTTTGTTCCACTGCCGCCGGCTCATGGCCTGCGCCGTGTGCGTGAGTAGGGCCCGAAACTGAGTGGCCTCGCGCGGACCGGGCCGGTATTCCAGCCGCAGGTAACCGCCGGGCTCTTCCCAGATGCGGCCACTGCTGTTTTCGAAATAAAGCGAACGGGTGAGAATAGCCATCAATTAATCAGCAACAAAACAATACGGGCCGCCCCAATGCTCCGGAAAAATTGGGTTGGGCGGCCACGCCCAGCCCCAACCCGAAAGCACTAGTTGAGGTTATTTTTTGCGTGATTTTTTCGGCAAACGTCCGTTACTGCTCGCTGAAAGCCCTGAGCGGTTCGGCCATTTTCTCAGGCGGCTTAGGCTTCCTCTTCTTTCGGTGCCTCGCCCCGGAAAGCGTCCTGCTTGGCTACAGCAGGCAGCTTTACGGGCTTGTTTTCCTTGGCCGATTTGTAGATGGCTTCCATAATGCGTTGGTCTTGCAAGCCTTCTTCGCCGGGCGTGTAGGGCGTTTTGTTCTGGCGCACGCACTCGGCCATGTGGTCCAGTTCGAGAGCAAACTGGTCTTTCTGCGGGTCACTGGGCTTTTCGGTGAGCTGCTTGCCATTGGGAGCGTGGACGCGCTGCTGCTCCAAGCCTTTATAGGGGAAGGCCGGGTCCATTTTGATGCTGCCGGTTTCGGCGTACACCGTATAGCTTTTGTTGTTGAAGGAGCCGTAACCAGTCATACACTGAGCGATGACGCCGCTGGGAAAGCGCAACGTAAAGCTCACGTTCTCTTCTATTTCCTTAAACCGGTCGTCACCCGGCGTGGTGTAAATCTGGGCTGAGACTTCAGTGGGCTCCTCGCCTAGCAGGAAGCGCGTGGTATTGAGGCAGTAGAGGCCCACGTCGGGCAGGGAGCCGCCGCCAGCCAGGGCTTTTTTGTGGCGCCACTGCTGGTCGTGGGCCTGGTTTTGGGTGTTCATCATTTGAATCATCTTGGTGACGCCGTAGGTTTTGTCACGCACCAGCTTCTGCACTTGGCGGTTTAGGGGCTCGTACTGAATGCGGTAGGCAATCATGAGCTTTTTGCCAGCCTTTTTGCAGGCCTCAATCATCTCCTCGCACTCTTTAGCCGAGTTAGCCATGGGCTTTTCGCAGAGAATGTGCTTGCCCGCTTTCGCCCCCCGAATGGTGTATTCGTGGTGCATGGAGTTGGGCAGCACGATGTAAATCACCTCCACTTCGGAATTGTCCTTGATTTTATCGTAGGTCTGGTACGAGTAGCAGCTGCTGGGCTTGATGCCGTATTGCTGCGCTACTTTGGTCATTTTATCGGCGTCACCGCTCACCAGCGCCACTATCTTGGCGTGTTTGCTCCGGCCAAAGGCCGGCAGAATCTCGTTGAGGGTGAGGTGGCCCAGGCCCACCACGGCGTAGCCCACGCGGCGCTCAGGCGCGTCGGGATTAAAGGGCTCGGCGCCTTTGGGGTCGGTCGGGGCTTCAAGGGGCGGCAGCTTGATGTCGAGCGGGCCAGTGATAGGCGGGAAGGCTTCCTCTGCTGCGGTGGCCGCTTCGGCAGCGGCCAGAGGCAGCGCGCTGGCCACGCCCACGGCCAATAGGCCACGCCCGGCGTGGTTGATAAAGTGGCGGCGCGAATGGTCATAGCCATTTTCGGCTTCTGAGTTGAAGGCGGTGTTATAAGCGGTATTTTCCTGGAACATGTTCATAATTGGAAGAGTACAGCTTCTGCTTACGTGCCGGGCTGGCTTGCGAGTTGCCAAAAATTTCGGGCCGGCGGCGCTTACGGCAGCGTATGGTTCAGCTTGAGTTATGCGGGTGAGTGCCTGCCGGGCCATGCGCTCCTTTCAGGAAGTTATTCCGCCCCCAACTGTCAATTTACCAGTACATTTGTAGCCCCGTATTGGGATTATAATTGTTTTCAACTGCATGATGCCGGTTCTGACCCGCTCCTTTTTTATTGCCTTTCTCGGCCTGCTGACTGGCAATCTGGCCCAGGCTCAAACCAGCACGCCCATTGGCACCATCCAGGGCAGCGGCGTGCTGGCCACCTCGGGCACCTACACCATCGAAGGCGTGGTGACGGGCGTGTATCCGGGCCTGAGCCCGGCCGGCTTCTACGTGCAGAACGACATTGCCAGCGCCGACACCGACCCCACCACCTCCGACGCGCTGTACGTGGTGCAAACCAACCCTACGGTGGTGGTCGGCAACCGCGTCCGTATCACCGGCGCGGTGCAGGAAATTGCCAGCACGCCTTCGTTCAACCAAGCCGTGCTCACCAGCCCCGCCATCACGGTGCTGGCCGCCAGCAGTGCCCTGCCGGCTTTCATTGTGCTCGACAATGCCACCTTCTCAATGACCGCGGCCGAAGCCTACGAAGGCATGCGGGTGCGTTTTCTGGCCCCGGTCACGGTGTCGGATTTGTCCACGTTGAAATCGCGGGGCGAGCTGGATATTTCCCTGCGCGGCCTCGTGTACCAACCCACCCAGATGGTGGACCCCAACGACGACCCGGCCAGCGGCACCAGCAGCACCGGCACTAGCAACGTGGCCGCCGTGAACGCCTACCAGACCGCCAACGTGGCCAAGTCGCTGCTGCTCGACGACGGCCGCGCCGCCGTGAATCCGCAGCCCACTCCTTACCTCGACGCCACCACCGGTACCGTGCGCGTGGGCAGCACCATCAACGCCCTGCGCGGCATCATGGGCTACGGCGGCAGCAACTGGCGCATTCAGCCGCTGACCGGGCCTGATGCGCCGGAGGTAATTACGGTGCGCCCACCGGTGCCCGTTTTCAGCAATGCGCAGGTGAAAGTGGCCAGCATGAACGTGCTCAACTTCTTCAACGGCGACGGGCTGGGCGGGGGCTTCCCCACCTCACGCGGGGCCAATACGCTGGCCGATTTCCAGCGCCAACGCAGCAAAATCATCGCCGCCCTTACCCAGATGAATGCCGACGTATTCGGCCTGATGGAAATTGAGAACGACGGCACTGGCCCCAACTCCGCCATTCAGGACTTGGTGAATGGCCTGAACCAGGTACTGGGCGCGGGTACCTACGCTTTCATTAACGACGGCGCCAACAGCCAGCCCAACAACACCGACCTCATTCACTGCGCCATCGTCTACAAGCCGGCCGTGCTCACGCCCTACGGCAACGTGCTGCTGGCTACCGTCGCGGGCACCTTCGAGCGTCCGCCGCTGGCCCAGCTTTTCACCACCAACAACACGGCCGTGCGCGACACCTTCGCGCTCGTCGTGAACCACCTCAAGTCCAAGGCCAGCGGCAGCGGGGCCAACGCCGACCAGCAGGATGGCCAGGGCGCGTCCAACCTGCGCCGCAAAAACCAGGCGGCGGCCCTGGTGCAGTTTATCAACAACGTGGTGCGGCCGGCCGGCACGCGCTACGTGGTGAGCGTGGGCGACTACAACGCTAATTACGAAGAAGACCCCCTGGACATTCTGCGGGCCGCCGGCTTCGTGCTGGGCAGCCCCGCCAGCAGCGTATCCTACGTCTTCAATGGCCTGAGTGGCAGCCTTGACCACGCCGTGCTTTCGCCCGAACTGGTGGGCCACGCGGCGGTGGAAAAGTGGCACATCAACGCCGCCGAGCCGGAGTTTTTGGAGTACGACGTGGCCGGCGCGGCCACAGACATCACCAGTCCCTTTCGCTCCTCCGACCACGACCCCGTGCTGATTGGGCTGAATTTCCGGAGCACCGTAACGGCGACTGGGAAGTCGGCTGCCGAAGGGCAGCTCCAGGTATACCCCAATCCCGCAACGGGTGCCTTCAACCTGCGCATCACAGGTTTCGAGGCGCGGCCCATGACGCTGGAAGTAGTATCGGCGCTGGGTCAGCGCGTGCTTTCCCTGCACGGCACAGCTGAGTATTTAGAGGCTGAAATCAGCCGTCAAACGGTACGGCTGCAGCCAGGCACGTATTTGTTGCGGTTGAGCGGCACCGGATTTAGCCAGGTGCAGCGAGTAGTGAAGCAGTAACTCGCAGGCACGAAAAAAGAACGTCATGCTTCGGCGAGCTCAGCATGACGTTCTTCGTTGTGTAAACAACCCTATTCCATGAAATCCCGCCGTAAGCCCGCGCCACTCCGCAAGCCTACTTATTTCCCCGAAGACAACATTGCCGAGCGCTGGGATGCCCGCCACCTGCTGGGCCATACCGAATTCGACGAATATCATTTCGTCAACTGCGAGTTTGGCGAAGCTGATTTGAGCCGGCTGCGCTTCACCGACTGCAAGTTCGAGCGCTGCAACCTCTCGGCGGCCAAGCTGGCGGGGACGGCCCTGCAAAACGTGGCGTTCGATGAATGCAAGCTGCTGGGGCTGCAGTTCACGGCCTGCCGCGACCTGCTGTTTGGTGTGCATTTCGACCAGTGCCAGCTGCGCTATGCCTCCTTCGCGGGCCGTACCATGCCGGCCACCCGCTTCGTAGGCTGCAACCTAGAAGATGCCGATTTTGCCGATGCCGACCTCTCCGAAGCCGTGTTTCAGGAGTGCATGCTGGCCGGGACGGTGTTCCAAAATACTCGGCTGCCGGGAGCTGATTTTCGCACCGCCACGGGCTTTATCATCGACCCCGAAGCCAACTCGCTCAAAGGCGCCAAATTCACCTTGCACGGCCTGTTGGGCGTGGTGGCAAAGTTTGAATTGGTGGTAGAATAACGTTTGCGCAGCAACCCACTGACAGAGGCTCAAATATGGCCATTGCTGAATGCTGGGGCAAAAAATATCGCAGCAAGGGTTCCGGATTCGATTCCGGTTATTAGATTGCGAGGGAATTCCCATCTATGCCCGAAAAAGCAGCCTTTTAACTAGACTGTTGTTCACCTTTCGGTTCCTTGTTAGTAGGCCGCGCCGGAGCGCATTGGGGTAACTCACGTGCCCGGCTGTGCCAGAGCCCGCTGCCTTGCGTGACCAGCGCGCGGGTATTTTTAATCTTGCTACAACGAATACAGATGGCCAATCGCCGCGCCTCCATAACCGACCTCGCCAAGACCCTGGGTCTGTCGCCCTCCACTATTTCCCGTGCGCTTTCCGACCACGACGACGTGAGCGAAGCCACCAAGGCCCGCGTACGCCAATTGGCCCAGGAGCTGCACTACAAGCCCAACCAGCTGGCCGCGGCCTTGCGCCGGGGCCGCAGCAACACGCTGGGCGTGCTAGTGCCGCACATCACGGGGCATTTTTTTCCGCAGGTGGTGCACGGCATTGCCACCGAAGCCGCCAAGCTGGGCTTCAACGTGATGATTTGCCAGTCGAACGAGGACAGCCGCCAGGAGCAAACCAACATCGACCTGTTGATGAATTCCCAGGTCGAGGGCATTCTGGTGTCGCTGGCCAATACGACGCACAATTTCAGCCACTTCGAAGCCGTGCGCCAGCAAAATATTCCGCTAGTGTTTTTTGACCGCGTGGTGGAAGACTTTGAGGGCAGCAACATCAGCTCGGTGATGATTGATGACTACCAGGGCGCCTATCAGGTGGTGACGCACCTCATTGAGCAGGGCAGCACGCGCATTGCTCACCTCAGCGGCCCGCTGCACCTCAACATCCACAAAAACCGCCACCAGGGCTACCGCGACGCCCTCACGGCCCACGGCATCGAGTTGGATGAAGAGCTGATTGTGTTTTGCGAGATGAACCAGAAGGGCGGCACCCAGGCCATGCGCCAGCTCCTGAAGCTGCCTCAGCGCCCGGATGGCGTGTTTTCGAGCAACGACCTGGCGGCCATCGGCGCGTTGCAAGCAGCCAAAAACCAGCGCCTGCGCGTGCCGCAGGACATTGCCGTGGTGGGCTTCAGCAACGAAATGTTCACCACCCTCACCGAGCCCAACCTCTCGTCGGTAGACCAGCGCTGCGAGCAAATGGGCAAAACGGCGGTGCAGCTGCTGCAAAAAATGTTGAAAGGCAGCCCCCAGCGCCAAGGCCCGCCCAAGCCCATCGTGCTCAAGCCCAAGCTGCTGGTGCGGGAGTCGTCGCAGCGGCGGTAGCCCGCGTGCCTCAGCCATTATTATCTGAGGGCCGTGCAGCGAAGGATGACTAATAAAGCCTTTTCTCACCCGCAACCGTAGGAAGCCATTTGGGCCATTTCGCTGTTTAATGCAGTGAATTCCTACTGTTGCTTGATGACTAATACGACTACTTCGCCCGATGCCCCCGCAGCCAAAGCAACGCTTTGGACGCCTTTTACCTACGCCATTTTTCGCGCTATCTGGATTGCGGGCATGGTGTCGAACGTGGGCACTTGGATGCAGAACGTGGCCGGCGTGTGGCTCGTCACCACGCTCACTACCTCGGCCCTGCTAGTGGCGTTGATGCAAACGGCAACCTCTCTGCCGGCCTTTTTGCTGAGCATGCCAGCCGGCGCCATGGCCGACCTCATCGACCGCCGTAAGCTGCTGCTGTTCACGCAGGGCTTTATGGCCGTGGTAGCAACGGGCCTGGGCGCCCTCACCCTAATGAATGGCATCTCGGCCTACGGGGTGCTGGGGTTCACGTTTCTGCTGGGTATGGGCGCGGCCCTGAACGCGCCCATCTGGCAGGCGGTGGCTACCGAGCTGGTGCCGCGTCATGCCCTGCCTTCGGCCATCACCCTCAATGGGGTGAGCAATAATATTGCGCGGGCTATTGGCCCAGCCATTGGCGGAGCCATTATTGCTTATTACTCGGCGGGCTGGGTGTTTATTCTGAACGGCGCTTCGTTTCTGGGCACTTGGGTGGTGGTGTATTTGTGGCGCCGCCAGCCCACCGTAACAAACGGACCGGCCGAGAATTTTATTGGTGCGTTGCGGGCGGGGCTGCGCTACGTGCAGTATTCGCCGGCCATTTATGGCGTGCTGGTGCGCACGTTTGCTTTTGCGTTTGGGGCGTCGGCCATGTGGGGGCTGGTTTCGGTGGTGGTAGCACGGCGGTTGCACCTAAGCTCGGGGCACTATGGCATTATGCTCTCGTGGCTGGGTGCCGGTGCCGTGACTGGCGCCGTGCTAATGGGCCGGGCCGGCTCGCGGCTCACCTTCAACCAACGGGTGCTGCTGGGGGTGCTGGCCTTTGTGGGCACCAACCTGGCGCTGGCTTTAGTGAGCCAGATTTACATTCTTTACGCAGTGATGTTTATATCTGGCATTGCCTGGTTGATGGTGATGACCAGCTTCAGCACCACCGTGCAGCTAAGCGTACCGCGCTGGGTGCAGGCCCGGGTGATTAGCGTGTACATGCTGGTGTTTCAGGCGGGCCTGTCGGTGGGCAGCCTAGTATGGGGCGAGCTCGCCGACCACCTCACGCTGCAAATTTCGCTGCTGGCCGCCGCCGGCTGGATGTTGGTCAGCACCTTACTGGCGCTGCCCTTCCCCATGAAATCGGCCGAAGGGTTGAACCTGGACCCCGCCGAGCATTGGCCCGACCCCGTGACCAAAGGCCCCGTCGACCCCGACGATGGCCCTGTGCTGGTGATGGTGGAATACCGCATTAACCCCGCCGACTGGCCCGCTTTTCAGGTGGCGGCTGAGCAGCTCACGCGGCTGCGGCTGCGCGACGGTGCCCTGCGCGCCGGCATATTTTCTGATGTGGCCCAGCCCACGCGCATCACCGAGTTTTTCTACGTGGCCACCTGGGGCGAACACGAGCGCCAGCACCACCGCTTCACCCGCGAAGACCAAGTGGTGGAAGCGCGCGTGCGACAATTTCATCAAGGGCCAGATGAGCCACGTGTCACGCATTTCCTGTCGTTCCCCAACACATCAAACGTGGAAGTAGCTACGCCTATTCCGACGCTGGAAAGCCAGCGGTAGATTCTAGCTGACAACTATATTTATTTGAACAAAAAGTCAAACAATGCCCTATTGTACAGTTACTTAATATCAAATAGCATAATTTATTTGTTTTTATACACATCCTTGACGCAATCAATATCATTTTGATTTTTCTTGAAACAAAATCAAAATGAAAAACGAATTCATTATATTTTATTAAGTAGGTGGCTTTACCTTAGTACCTGCCCGATTACTATCCGTTTCTCTAACTTCCATTTCAGTACATGACAAAAAACTTACACCCAGCTGTGGCCAGTAGGCTGACGGCTACCCGATGGGCACGCCAGGGGACCTATGTGGTCGCGTTGCTGGCGGGCTTCGGGGCGCAGGCACAGAACGGCCCAGCTTCAGAACTGCGCTTTGGGATGGCAGCGCCCGGCACTGTCAGAAGCGCGGTCAAAATAGCCACTGCTCCCGTTGCACAGACAACATCAGTTCCCCAATCCCTTGTTGCCACGCCTTGGGCGTCCGTTGCTCCTCTCAGTGAGGCTCGTAGCCAACATGCCGCAGTAGCACAGGGAAATAACATTTATGTTTGGGGCGGATATACCGGCGATGGTTCCAATGCGGTACCGCGCAACACGCTGGAGATTTACGATGCCCTCGCCAACACATGGCGCAGCGGCGCGGCGGCGCCCACGGTGGTGCGCGGACAGGCGGCCGCTTTGGGGGCCGATGGATTTGTATACAGTTTTGGAGGCGCCCCTTCCAACTCCAGCTGCTTTCGCTACAACCCTGCCACTAATGCGTGGACGCTGCTTGCGCCGCTGCCAAACCCTGTATGGGAAGCCCGGGCCGCTACCGGAAACAACGGAAGAATTTATGTTTTGGGTGGCGAAGGCAGCAACGGCCCCAACCAAGTAAATACCCTCAACCAGGTATATAATCCTGCCACCAACACTTGGACAACGGGCGCCCCAATGCCAACCGGCCGGCTCGGAGAAGTGGTGGTGAAAGATGCCAATGGCTTAATTCATGCAATCGGCGGCATGCCTGATGGCAGTGGCCCGCTGCTTACCACCCACGAGGTATACAACCCGACTACCAACACTTGGTCGACGGCCGCGGCGCTGCCAACGGGGCTTAATCAGGCTGGCGGCACCCTTGGTTCCGATGGCAACTTGTATGTAGTGGGTGGCAAAGGAGATTACCTGAACAATACCGGTCCTTTTTACAGCACCGTCTACATCTACTCACCCATAACCAATACCTGGACCACGGGCACGAACCTGCCTAAGGTGCTCGGCGAAACGGCAGCCGTCACCATTGGCCAGTCTGTCTACACCGTGGCCGGTACCGATGGCGCCCAGCAGAACGTGGTGTACCGCACCACTATTTCTTCAGCCTGCAACCCGAACGCGAATACGCCGGTGGCAGGGACGGACAACTTCACGGCGTCGTGCGGACCGCTGACGGTGACAGCGGCGCAGCTGCTGGCCAACGACACGAGCCCCAACGGCACGCCGCTGGCCATCGGCAGCGTGGGCGGTGGCGGTAACGGCACGGTGGTCGACAACGGCAACGGCTCCTACACCTTCACCCCTTTCCCCGGCTACACTGGCCCGGCGGTGTTCACCTACCTACTCCAGTCGGCCGGTCCCATCTTCCCTTCGCCCGCTACGGGCCACTACTACGAATTCGTCAGCGCCCCCGGCATCTGCTGGGACGCCGCCCGCACCGCCGCTGCTACGCGCACTTACGCCGGCATGCAGGGCTACCTGGCCACGCTAAACACCGCCGACGACGTCAACGCCATCAAAGGGCGCGCCGGCTTCGGCGGCCAGTACTGGTTCGGGGCCTCGGATGCGTACTTCGGTGAAGGCAATTGGCGCTGGGCAAGCGGCCCTGAGGCCGGCACGCTCTTCTACATCGGCAACATCCCGCAACTCGGTGGTATTACAGTGCCCGGCCAGTACAGCAACTGGAGCCCGGGCGAGCCCGACAACTACAGAAACGATTACGACAGACGCCGGTGGCGCCCCCAGAACGAGAACTACGGCATGGTCTACGGCCAGTCGGGCCAGTGGAACGATTTGGAACTGTGCGGTACGGACAGCCAAGTGCTAGGCTACCTGGTGGAGTATGGCGGGCTGGAAGCTTGCACCCCGGTGCTATATGCCACGGGCACGGTCAACATCAACGTGACCAACACGGGCAGCGGCACGCCGTCAATTGTGGCCAACCCCAACACGTTTGCCACCGCGCCCGGCACGCCGGTGACGGTGACGGCGGCCCAGCTGCTAGCCAACGACACGGACACCCAGAACCGCCCGCTGAGCGTGTCGAGCGTGAGCGGCGGCACCAACGGCACGGTGGTCGACAACGGCAACAGCACCTACACCTTCACGCCCAACATCGGCTACACCGGCCCGGCCACCTTCACCTACCAGGCGCAACTGGCCGGCTCGGTATTCCCCTCGGCTACCACGGGCCACTACTACGAGTTCGTGGCTGCGCCTAACCTGACTTGGACCCAGGCCCGCGCCGCTGCCGCCGCCCGCACCTACAACGGCCTGCAAGGCTACCTGGCTACCATCACCTCGGCGCCCGAAAACGCGCTGCTGACCGGCCGCGACCCCAACAACGTCTGGTTCGGCGCCTCGGATGAGACCGTGGAAGGCGAATGGCGCTGGGCGACGGGCCCTGAAGCGGGCACACTCTTCTACCAGGGCAACGGCGCGACGGGCGGCACGACAGCGTCCGGGCAGTACAGCAACTGGAGTAGCGGCGAGCCCAACGACTTCAAGAACCAGTTCCGCCCCGACGGGGAGGACTACGCCCACATGTACGGCAACTCGGGCCAGTGGAACGACCTCTCGGACAACGCCGGCGGCGGCGCCACCTCAGGCTACTTCGTGGAATATGGCGGGCTCGAGTCCTGCACGCCCGTCCTCTTCGCCACTGGCACCGTGACCGTGAACGTGGGCGGTGTGTCGGCCCGCAGCACCGCCTCGGGCTCGGCCAAAACCGTCCCGGCAGTGCTCGAAGCTTCGCCCAACCCCAGCAACGGCCAGTTCAACGTGCGCGTGGTGGCTGCTACGAACGGCCCGGCGCAGCTGGACCTGTTCGACCTGAAAGGCCGCCGCATCAGCAGCCTGTTCAGCGGTGAGCTGCAGGCCGGCGAGCAGCGCGTGGTGCCCGTAAACGTGTCGGAAGTGGCCTCGGGCCTGTACATGGTACGCCTGCAGAGCGGCAAGGACGTGAAAGTCGTCCGCGTCGCCATCCAGAAGTAATCCACTCGGCGCTCAAGGCCTCCTCTCATATGGGAGAAAAAAGCAGCCCCGGCCTCATCGGCCGGGGCTGCTTTTTTATGGAGCGGATAGCGCTAAACCAACTTTGGTTTACCGATTTTGCCGCCGGTGTGCGTCCAACCAAGCATTAGCCGCGCCTTCATCAATGAAACGGGCGTACTGAAAAGGAGAAGCCGGGTCGGCTGACTTGATGGCGGGTTCGCCTTCAACTTCTAGCGCTGCCAAATGATTGGGTAACACCAGGAAAGCAACGCACAAACGGCGACCAAACTCGCGTTGCACCTGCGGCAGGAACGTCGTCACAATCCATTCGGGGCCGTTGCGGCTGCGGTCGACGCGACGACGCGCATCCATTAGCCAGTGCGTGCAGTCGTGCTCCTGGGCAGCCTGGCGCATGGTAGCATAGCCCGCCCGCAATTCTTCCTCGCTGATGGAACGCAGCCAGCGCCCAATGAGCAGGCACGAATCGGGCCGGTAGGTAACCTGTAAATAGGCGGTGGAGGCGAGTTCCTCGTACATGGCGTGCGACAAATCACCCACCTATATCCAGCTATAGTGGGGAAATCAAAGCTACGCAGTTGCGCGCAATGCCAAAAGGCACGACGGTGGTTTGTGTGGTGGAGCCTCTGATGAATTACGAAGCCGATGTGCCAGCCGGGTTGCGCTCCCACAGCTGCTTCAGGAACTCCTGCTCGGCCAGCCACTGGCTTTGGCGGCCCAGCAGCCACTGCTCCGAATTTTCATCTTGCGGCGTGGCAGCTACGTGCCCCAAGGGCTTGAGGCGGCCCGCGGCAAAGGCTAGGCAGGCTTGGAAGTCCTCGGGTTCCAAGGCCGGATGCTGGGCCTGAATTTCAGTTGTAGTCAGGCCCAAGGCCAGCCACTCAAGCACTTGCCACACAGGATAACGCAGGCCGCGCACGGTGGGCTGCCCTTCGCAGATGGCCGGATGAATGGTGATGCGGGGAATAGCCGGAAAATTCATGTTCCAAATTACAAAAACCCAACGAAGCACGCAACTTCCCGGCGGCTAGAGCAGCCGTTCCAAGTCGCCGGGCTGGTCAATGCGCACCGGGGCTTGCTCCTCGCTCAGCTGGCCAAAGCCGTAGGTAGCGAAGATGAACGGCACGCCGGCTGCCTGGCTGGCGGTCAGGTCACCCAAGGTATCGCCCACGTACACGGGGGCCTTCAGGTCGAACTCGGCCACTATCTCTCGGATGTTTTCGGACTTCGGTAGCAGCTTGGTGCCGAAGCACTGATGGCCTTCAAAGTAATGCCCCAGCTTGGTATGCTCAAAAAATGCTTCCACATAGCCCCGCTGGCAGTTGCTGACAATGAATAAGCGGTAGCCTTGGTTCAGCAAGTAGCGCAGGGTGGTTTCCAGACCGGGATAAGGCTCGCCGCCCTGTTCTACCGCGGCGGCCAGCTCGTGGCGGGCACAAAGGGCGCGGTATTCTTCAAACCGCTCAGCCGGCAGATTCGGAAACAGCCGCTCATACACCACGGTGTAGGGCTGGCCGGTCACGGCCTGCACCTGGGCCAGGGTCACGTCGTTGTCAATGTAATCGACGCTGTTTTTAGCGTTCTGGAAAGCCTCGGCAATGGCAGCAGTGGCATCCCAAAGAGTGCCATCAAGGTCAAAAATTACACTATCAAATTGGGCAGGCATATACAATAAGGAAGTATTTGGGAACAGGTAATCGGCAGCGTCCCCGGCTGAAGGGCCACGCTGCACTTTGGAACGGCTATAACCCTTGAGACGGCGGTCAGGTTACTATTCGTACAGGTCCTGGGGGTCGGCGGCAGCGAGTTCGACCAGGAATTGCGCGATGTTTGTGGTCACGGCATCGAGAAAAGCGGCGCCTTTTTCGGCAGTGGCAGCCGCGGGATTACCCACGCCGGTATCGGCCGTTACCTGGGTCCATTCGCGCTGGGCCCAGGCCCAGCCCTCGCGTAGCGCCGCGATGCGAAATTGCTTGGCTGCACCCGGGCCGGCCTCGGCCAGGGAGCTTACTAAGTGAGGGGCAATGTGCAACATAGCGCTGGTTTCCAGCTCGTCGGCGTGGTCGCCGGAGGCCTCGAAATACTGGTTACGGTTGGCGGCTTTAAACCAGTTGAGCGTGCTCAGGAATACGGTTGGGAAATCAGCCTGCAACTCGCGTAAAATCTGGCGAAAGTCGTTGCCGCCGTGGCCGTTCAGAATCACCAGCTTGGGAATTTCCTGGCGAGCCAATACGTGCACAATATCACCCAGAATAGCTAGCTGGGTACTGGGGTTCAGGTTCATATCGAGCGTGATATCGAGCTGGCCGGTGTTCACGCCAAACGGAATGCAGGGCAGCACCACCACTTTAACGCCCTGCTCCCAGGCCTTGCGCGCCGCCTCGGCCGCCACGTAGTCGGCCTGGATGTTGTCGGTGGCGTAGGGCAGGTGATAGTTGTGCGCCTCGGTAGCACCCCAAGGCAGCACCACGACGTCATAGCGGTTTTCCCGCACGGTTTTCCAAGTAGTTTCGGCAAGGATGTAAGGACGGGGAGCCATGAGGAGGGAGTGTAGTTGAGCGAATGACAAAGATGGGAGTTTCTAATGGCCGTCAGCGAAACCATTGCCTTAAATTAAGTTTTCGGGGTGTTCCTGTATTTGCACGATAATTCCTTACCTTCGCCTTAACCAAATGGTTAGTTGATGAACCGCATGGATGCCTCGACACGCGACCGACTCCTGGACATTGCTAGTGAAGTCTTCCATCAGAAGGGGCTGAGCGGGGCGCGCATGCAGGAAATCGCCGATGCGGCAGGCATCAACAAAGCCATGCTGCACTACTATTTCAAGAGCAAAGAACAACTCTTCGATACGGTGTTTCAGCAGGCGCTGGGACAGTTTCTAAGTGGTATTGCGCAGGCGCTGACCAGCGACGCGCCATTACGCCAAAAAGTGGAGCAGTACGTAACGTATACCACGGAGGCACTGCTTCATAAACCAGCCGTTGCAGCATTCATCGCACACGAATTGCAACAGCACCCCGAGCGTTTGGCCACCCGCTTTGCCGACCAGTCCCTTATCAACCTGGATAACCTCCGGCAACAGTTGCTAACGACTGGCCAACCTCGGTTTCAAGCAACCAATACCGCTGAGCATTTTTTTGCCGACATGGTGGCGCTGTGCGTGTATCCTGTACTGGCTCAGCCGCTGCTACGCCGGTTAATGCAGCACACAGAGTCCCAATACCAAGCTTTTCTGCGCGAGCGCCAAGCCCACATCACGCAGATACTGCTGGGGCAGCTTTGACTTTTTTTTACCCACTAATTAACCAACTGGTTAGTTCATTCACCAATCAATTCGATGAAGCCTAGCAAAACAACCCAATTGGCCAGCTTCGGCGGGGCACTTGCTTTCCTGGTGGTGGCTATGGTAGCCGGCTACCGCAACATTGGCATGCCCCCAGTTATCATCGTTGGGGGCTCAGGCGTGGTGGCGCTGCTGCTGTGGCGCATCACTTATTTGACCAATCCCACAGACCCAGCCCTGATTTTGCCGCTGTTCCTGCTCACGGTGGCGGGGCTGGAAATGCACATGACGGAGGAGTACCTCACCGGCTTTGGTCCGGCGATGAGCCGCTTATTCGACATCAGCTGGACGGAGCGGGGCTTCCTGTTGGTTTTTGCCTTTTTTGGACCAACGCTGTATGCCCTCACGGCGCTGGGCCTATACTACCGCCTGCCGCTTGCGGGTTTTATGGCTTGGTTCATTTTTATTGGCCCTGGCGTAGCCGAGTTCACTCACTTTATCTTTCCGGCTCTGAAACCAGCTGTGCAGCCCGAAGTAGCCCATGCTATTTCGGGCCTGGTGAGCAACGGTCATTTTGTGGCCAATATGCCTAATTACTACTACCACCTAACCGGCACCTACTATTTCCCGGGCATGTGGACGGCCATTTTGCCCATGCTGCCCGGCTGCTACGCCATCTATCGGCTGTTGCGGGCCCATCGCCGATTAATAGCTTAAGCCGCCGTGCCCGGCCGTTCCAGCAGCACAATGGGCTGGCCGTGGTAAGTGGAAGTGGCGTATTCGCGGTAGCCAAATTTGGCGGCTACCCGCAACGAAGGTTCATTTTCGGGGTGAATGATGCATACGGTGCGCACCGGGCCAAAATGCTGCATGCCCCACTCCAGCGCCGCCGTCACACCCTCGGTGGCATAGCCCAGGCCGTGGATGGCAGGGTCGAGCACCCAGCCCATTTCGGGGGCGTCGCCTAGCGGCGGCTCGATGTCGCGCTTCAGGTTCAGGAACCCGATACCGCCCACGAAGCGCCCGCTGGCCTTTTCTTCCACCGCCCAGAAGCCGTAGCCCATTACTACCCAATGGCCCGCGCTGCGCAGGAGCAGTTTCCAAACCTCCTCGGCTGGCATGGGCTCGGGGGTGAAGTAACGATGGTAATCAATCAGCCGGCTCATGGCAAACCAAGCGTCGAAGTCGTCGGCACGGAAGCCCCGCAGGCGCAGGCGGCTGGTTTCCAACACCGGAGCTAGCTGGGGAGTAGGCGTAATAGGCATTGAATACAAGTAAGAGGAACGCAAGCCGAAAGGGCACCCGGACAGAACGCATCCCTCCCCGCCCGGATTTCTGGCCGCAACTTACGGCTATTTCACGCATCCTAAAACGCCAACGGGCCCCGGCGCTACTCGTGCCGGGGCCCGTTTCGGAGAAACAATTTAAGTGAGCCTGACCTACCAGGAGCCGCTATTGTTGTCCCCACTATCGAAGCTGCCGCCCACGTCGCCGGACGAGGTATCGTCGTAGGAAGAATTGTCGTCCGAGGAGAAATAGTCAGAGGAGTTGTCTGAAGCCGTGTTTTCATCGGAGAAGTAATCGGGCGAAGCGCCGCCGTCCGTGCTGCCGTCCCGCGAGGAGAAGTAGTCGCTGGCCGCCCCCGTATCGGCAGCACCGCCCGTGCCACTGTTGAAGTTGCTGTTGTTGTCGTAGTTCGATAGGTTATTGCCCGAGGTATCGTGGCCCGACGCCATCCGGTTGCCCAGATAGGCGCCTGCTGCTGCGGCCGCGCCCGTAGCCAGCATGCCCCCAATGCCCGGCCCGCTGCTTTGAGCGGGTGCCGGCCCGTAGCCGGGGCCGTAGTTGCCGGGCGCTTGGCCATAGCCGCCGCCCATCGGGGCATTGGGCCGGTTCGGAAAGAAGTTTGGTGTGCCACCCTGGGGGTTGCTGGCAGCAGCACTGCGGCTGCGGAACATGCGCACCAAAAACCATAGAATACCGCCGATTACAAGGGCGCCAATAAGCAGCATGCCCATGCCAAGGCCCGAAGATGCCGGTTCGGCAGCTGGTAGGTTGGTTTCGTTGGTGGGGTATTGGGTTTCCTGCGACAGATTGGAAGGGGCAGTTTCGGTGCCTCCCGCCCCCGTTGCAGCGGCTTCAGTAGCTGCTGCGGCAGCCTGGTTTTTAGCAGGGGCCGAGTTGGGATTGGCCGTCGCCATCAGGGTATTGAGACCGGCGCGCAGGCCGACAAAGTAATTGCCCTGCTTAAAGCCGGGCGTCATTTGGCCAATCACGCGGCTGGTGACGGCTGGCGTGATGACGCTTTCCAGTCCACTGCCGGGCTGAATAGTCACCTTCCGCTCTTTGGCGCCGAGCAGGACGATGATACCGTTGTCTTTGTCGCGCTGGCCCACGCCCCAGGCATTGCCGAGGGCCCGGCCGTAGTCGGCGACGTCGCGGCCGCCCAGGTCGGGCACGGTCACAACTACCACCTGAGTGCCCGTATTATCAGCGTAGCGGCGCAGGCCGTTTTCCAGCTTCTTGGCATCGGCTGGGGCCATTAGTTGGGCCTGGTCGTTGACGAAACGGAAGGGCGTGGGCCGGGGTGGCAAGCCATCGGTCTGGGCCAGTGCGGGCCGCACCAGCCCAGCCGAGAGGAATAAAAAGGCGAGAAACAGGAAGCGATGCATAGCTCAGTGAATAAAGTAAAAGTGCTTTTACGCGCCTTCTACGTCATTCACGGCTAATTAGCTGCCTACGAGGCTACCCGTACTTTCAGCACCAGCTTCTTGTCCTTGTCAAAGCCGTCGGCCTTTATGTTGGGCCGGTGCACATCTTGCGGAAAGAAAATATAAATGGTGCCGGGCTTGGCCTCGTAGAGCTTGCCATCGGCGCTGTAGTTGGCCACGTCGCGGGCTTCGTCATACGGCTTGATGACGGTGGCTTTGTCGATGGGTACTACCCCGATTTTCTCGGCGCCCTGCACCACGTACTGCATGTCGATGTACTTGCGGTGCGATTCCCAGTTGGTTTTGTCGTAGTCCTTCGTGGGGTTTTCGGTCACGGCGGCGGTCACGTTTTCGCCATCTACCGGGTATTTGCCAGGCGTAAGCTGGTCGAGGTTGGTATCGCGGAAATAAGCGAAAGCCTTGTCCCAAACTGCCTTGTTGGCACTATACTGCTTGGCAAACTCAACCTTATCTATCGACTCCTGCACGTTCAGCTTCAGGCCATTGGCCCACACGCGGCTTTTAAACCATTTTTCGGCTTTTTTCTTGGTCCAGGTTTCGGCCACCGGAGCCGTTTGGGCGCGGGCCGTGAAAGCGAGGGCAACCACGCCCAGCAGGAGCAAGCCGGTTTTCAGCAGGGGATTTTTCATTTTTAGCAGAGAAAGCATCGTTCAACGGGGTGAATATACCGCGCCCTGGCAGCTTCCGTGCCAGCTATGCCGGCTGAACGGCGGGTTCCACGGCCCGCTCGAAACGCTGACGGCCTTCCGCATCGGTTGCATCGGCCGGCAGGAAGCCATTGCGCTGCAGCACCTGCTGCGCGGCCGGCTCATCGGCCGGGATGTGTGCTACGAGGCGATATACCATGCCCGTTGCCTCGGCCTGCTGCACTAGGCCGGCCACTAGCTCGGTGCCCAGGCCCTGGGCGCGCCAGCCGGGCGCAATAGCGTAATCTATTTCAACCGTACCAGCCTCGTCGGGCGGGCCCAGAAAGCCACCCATGCCCACGAGGGTACGCGGAGCAGTATCATCGGCCTTCCGCAGCGCATACCAGCCGTACCAGCCAGCGGCAGCGCGGCCACCAGTGGTGAGCTGTTCTAATGCATTTTCCTGAATGGCGCGCTCGTAGGTGCTCGGCGGCCAATCGGCGGGTAGGGCGGCCCCCAGCAATACGGAGAAGTAATGGGGCTTGTGAAGTTCGGCCGTGAGCAGGGCACGGCTGGCCGCCAGAATGGTGAGGCGGGGCGTTTGGGTGATGAGCGGAATCATAAGGTGCAGTATACGGCACATTGGCCTGGCAGGCCTCGGCGCCGGCTATTTTGAAAACGGTACCATGCCATTAGCAGTAATAAACGCAGCGTAGTTCCGGGCAGCCCAATATCTTTGTCGCCCCGCTTCCGTTCATTTTCTCCTTTGTTATGTACCAAAAGCTCGTCCTTTCTTTAACTACCATTCTGACAGCTTATTCCGCGAGGGCTACCCCTATTGGTGCCATTCAGGGCGCGGGCAAAGCAGCCAAAGCAGGCACCTACACCATTGAAGGGGTGGTGACGGGCGTGTATGCCGGCTTGAAGCCGGCCGGCTTCTATGTACAGGACGACAAGGCCACGGCCGATGGCAACCCCAATACGTCCGATGCCCTGTTTGTGGTGCAGGACAACCCCAGTGTGAAAGTGGGCGACAAGGTGCGCATCAGTGGGGAAGTGAAAGAGGACGGGGGCAGCCCATCCTTCAACCAGGCGGTGCTCACGGCACCGAATGTTGCGGTCGTATCGTCGGGCAATGCGCTTCCGGCATTCACCACCATTACCAACAGCGAGTTCTCGGCTGCTACGGCCGAGCGTTATGAGGGCATGCGGGTAAACTTCTCGGCCCCGCTCACCGTGACGGACAATTACAACCTGCGGCTGCGCGGCGAGCTCATCGTATCGGTGGAAGGGCTCACCTACCAGCCCAGCCAATTCATTGACCCCAACGACAACCCGGCCACCGGCACCAACAGCAGCGGCACCGGCAACGTGGCTGCCATCAACGCCTATCAGGCCGCCAACGACAACCGCAGCCTGGTGCTTGATGACGGCAGCTCGGCGACTAACCCCACTCCTACGCCCTACCTCGATGCCCGCTTCCACACGGTGCGGGTGGGCAGCACGTTAGCCAGCTCAGGCGGCATTCTGGGCTTTGGCTACGGGCGCTGGCGCCTGCAGCCGCTGGCGGGGGCCGAGGCCCCGGTGATAGCCGTGGCCCGGCCGCTGGCGCCGCCCGCCTTCGGACCGGTCGACCTGAAGCTGGCCAGCTTCAACGTGCTCAACTACTTCAATGGCGACGGCGCGGGCGGTGGCTTCCCCACCCCGCGCGGGGCCAAAACCCCGGCCGACTTTCAGCGCCAGCGCACCAAAATCATTCTGGCCCTTAGCCAGATGAATGCCGACATTGTGGGCCTCACCGAGATTGAGAACGATGGCAACGGCTCGACCTCCGCCATTCAGGACCTGGTGGATGGGCTGAACAAAGTGATGGGGCCCGGCACTTACCTTTTCGTGAACGATGGCGACGGCGAAAAGCAGCCCAACAACACCGACCTCATTCACTGCGCCATTCTTTACAAGCCCTCGGTGGTGCAGTCGCTGGGGCCGGCGCTGGTGGCCAGCACGCCCGGCGTATTTGAGCGGCCACCGCTGGCGCAGGTGTTCATTACCAAGCGCAAGGAGCGGGTCGATACGCTGGGCTTCGTGGTGAACCACTTCAAGAGCAAGAGCAGCGGCAGCGGGCCCGAAGCCGACCAGAACGACGGCCAGGGCGGCTCCAACGCCCGCCGCAAAGCCCAGGCGACGGCGCTGGTCAACTTCATCAACAAGACGGTGATTCCGGCCGGCGCGGCGCGGGTGGTGAGTGCCGGCGACTACAATGCTAACTACGAAGAAGACCCCATCGACATTCTGCGAGCGGCCGGTTTCGTGCCGGCCACACCGCCTACCAGCGCGTCGTATGTGTTCAAAGGCCTCACCGGCTCGCTCGACCACGCCGTAGTGACCCCCAACCTGGTAGGGTTTGTGGACGTGCGGAAGTGGCACATCAACTCGGCCGAGCCCAGTGTGCTGGAATACGACCAAGCCGGCGAAGCCACCGACACCAGCACCCCGTTCCGCTGCTCCGACCATGACCCGGTGCTCATTGGCGTGAATTTCGCGGGCGTCCGCAATGCGTACTACAAGCCGCAGAACCGCCTGTTTGTGTACCCCGGCCCAGCGGCTGGTCCGTTGGCATTCAGCCTGAGCAAGGTGCCAGCCAGTGCCGGTGCTATCACCGTCGATTTTTCCTTGCCACAGGGCACGCCTATGCTGTCGCTGCACGGCACCCCCAGCATGCTGGAGGTCCAGCTCAACAACTACACGGCTCACCTAGCGCCGGGCATCTACATGCTGAAAATGAGTGGTACCAACTTTCGAAAAACCCAACAGGTGATGAAGGAGTAGTGGGTTTGGCGGGCAGCCCAGCCAACGCTGCTGACCACCTAGAAAGAAGTGAGTTCAGTGGTTTTCTACTTTGTGAAAACCACTGGGCAGCGCCGGTGTTTCCATAAGCCCGGCCCCATTTTGCCGTTTCAATGAGTACCGCAGCTCCGCTTTTGTTGTTTAAAAATAATGCTGGCCAGCTTCTGGCCGACCCTGCCGGATTTCTGCGGGCCAACTGGGGGACGCAGGCGCGCAACCTGACTGATACTCGCAACCTGTTTCTCACCATGCAGCGCGAGCTGCAAAATCACCGCTGGAGCCGTATCCTGGTTAACCAAGCCGGCATGCCCCCCTTTACCACAGCCGAGCAGCAGTGGATAGCGCACGAGTGGCTGCCGCAGGCCGTGCAGGCGGGCGGCTACCGCTTTGGCGCTGTGGTAGTATCGCCGGATGTGCTGGTGCGGCTGGCCACGGCCTACGTCACCACCCATGTGCAGGGCCTGCCATTGGTCTATCGCTCTTTCGATAGCGATGCCGATGCTGTGCGCTGGCTCCTGCAACAGCCCGCTACTCCCCAAGGCTAAAGCCGATGCGAAAAATTGGGCAGGGCCCGGCGCAGGGCAGGTAATATCTTTGCTCGGTGCCAGCGCTACCAGTTGGCTTTTTTACTCGCACCTTCCATGTTTTCTGCCGCCCGTATCACGGCCCTTCGTAAAAATCAGGGATTGTCGCAGGAAGCCCTGGCCGAACAGTCTGGGGTGAGCCTACGCACCATTCAGCGGGTTGAGCAGGGCGATACTGTGCCGCGCGGCCACACGGTGCAGGCGCTGGCCACGGCGCTGGGCGTTTCATTGGCCGACCTGCGGCTGCCATCCGAGACCGGACCCGAGGCGGCGCTGACCGTGCCTATATCCGTGCCGGAGCCACCAACTTCGGCCACCGCGACCGCTCTGTCCACCGACCCCGACTTCCTGCAATGGCTCAACCTGAGCACCCTTTGCTTTTTGGTGCTGCCACT
>Ga0265780_10002692_pt1 | contig 23861 bp, 25 predicted proteins | sample P1T30metagenome_FD_192432 | JGI IMG/M metagenome (GOLD analysis project Ga0265780, IMG submission 192432) | Plant litter microbial communities from East Loma Ridge, Irvine, California - P1 T30 | ecosystem: Environmental > Terrestrial > Plant litter > Unclassified | place: USA: California... | reverse complement strand
GAAAAAGACACGCCTGCGACGAAAATAAGCCAAAGATATGCACACCAAACCAACAACCCACACTTCCGCCTAATATCAAACAAACCAATAAATCGTTCCCCACCCCCTTTTTTTTTAGAAGCAAAATGAACATCAAGCCTAAAGAGCCACGCCCTTGTCTTTAGGCGGCGTCATAGGCGGTGCTCCATTTTCTTCTTCTTCATCTTCTTCTACAAACTCACCCTCATCCAACTTCCCGCCAAACGTCTCCACCTCCTCCACCTCTTCTTCTTCTTCCTCGTCTTCTTCCGTGATTCCCAAAATCTCTCCACTCCTTCTCCCTTGCACACTCGTGCCTCTGCTCCCCGCTCCCCCTCCTTCTCCACTCCTACTCCTCCATCCGCTGCCCACCGGATTGCCGCCAGTGTTGATCATCGGCCCCTTGAACGGCGTCCTCTTCCGCTTTGCAAACACCAGACCGGGCGATTGCGGCGGAAGCGAGTTGCCGTTGCCAAACGCCGCGCTGGACTCGTTGAGACCCGGTGGGAAGCCTGAACGCACGAGGCGGACGTTGGAGGGAAAGGACGAGGATGTTGGCGTCGCAGGCAGAACCTTGATGCTGTTGTGTGGCGACTTGGACGGCTTGTGCGAATGCCCGCTAACCGAGCCCGAGGGAGAAGCGAGCGAGGCTGAGGATATGGACGATGCTTTGCTATGCGAGTGGTGGTGGTGTGGCATCGACCGGATCGAGGATACCGACGAGGACGTCGACTTTCGACCTCGGAGACCACCAGAGGATCGGCGGTAGGAAGAGCGCGGCGTGAGTGGGGCAGGAGACGCTGAAAGTCGTCTCATTGAGCCAGAGCCGTGTGTCGAACCTCGTGGACGGGGTGGCATGTGTGCCTGCGGCGTTCTGGGAGTTGTCGCTATGGACGATCGGTTCGTCAGGTTTGACCTCCTTTTCGAATCTGGAGACTTGCTCTCGGGCAGCTTTGGTGAGTGCCCGCTACTAGCCTTTGAGCCGGGCGATCGTGCCCGCTTCGACGTCTCTTTTATCCAGTTTCGAAGCGACAGAAGATGGTTGATAAATGGCTGCTTCCGGCGCCGCTTAGGCACGAAGCCGTTGGGGGAAAGAAGGTCAGGGTTGCTGGAAACGACTTGTAGCATGCTACTGCGCGACCTCCGCCTGTCAATGTCTTTTCCTGGTACTGGCGGCCGTGAAGATGAGTGTGATTTACGACCACGGTGCGTATCAATTGGAGGAAGGGGCTTGTCGTCGACTGTGAGAGTGGGAGAGGTGCCGATTTCTGGTAGGCGCGGTAGCTCGGGAGCACCTGGTTCAAGTCAGTCAGCAACAGTCCTACTTTTTTATTTTTATTTTAGAAAAAAATCCCCCTCTGAACGCAAAGTGAAACCCACCATGTAAGCTGCTGCGATTTATCGTCCTCCCACGACTCTTGGGTGTGGACGGTGAATGCAAGCCTTCCTCGTCCATCTCTCTTATAGTAGGTGCAAGTTTATCTAGACGACTGCTCGCAGCGCTCAACCGCCTTAGACTCTTGGCCTCGGCTTCCCTTTCTTTGCGCTTGCGTTCTCTTCTCTTGGCTTTCCGCTCCTCCTTCTCAAGCAGCAGGGCCCACCAACCAGCCAAAGAATCGCACCGTTGAGCCAGCACATTTTCAATCACCATGTCAATATCCACCCCAGCAGCGCGCATACGATGCAGAACCTCCTTCTCCAGCTCGGTAGAGAAAGGCGCCGGCTGCTGGAGCTTCAGAATTTCCTGCTGACGTGGCGCATGCTCCGACAGCCATGGGTTCTGCAGTATATCTGCCAGTGTAGGTCGTAAGATGGGCCGCTTCGACAACAGCAACTGGCACAACTCTTTGGCTTGCTGTGGAAAGTTGGCCGGGTAGTTTGGCTCCTCTTTGAGTATCCTCGTCTTGGTGACTATTTCGTCGTCGTCGTCAAACGGCAGCTCACCCACCAAAAGCGCGTACAGGATGATACCCAGACTCCAAACGTCCACCTTTTCTCCCGCATACTTCTCGCCCTTGAGCATCTCCGGAGCACTGTAGCAGATGGTGCCGCACCATGTCTGCAGGTAGTTGGACTTGCCCTCATATTCGCGCGTGAAACCAAAGTCGACCAACTTGACATTCTCGTGCTTGTCCAACAGTATGTTTTCGAGCTTGAGATCGCGATGGACGCACGATTTGTTGTGGACGTAGGTGACGGCGCCGACAAGCTGGGTGAAGATGCGCTGGACCTTTGTGGGCTCGAGAGCACCCTTGGCTAGGAGGTAGTTGTAGAGTTCATCGCCTGGACAGTACTCGAGCACCAACCAGACCAGCTCCTCGGTGACTATGACCTCGTACAGACGGGCAATGTGTGGATGTATAAACTGGCGATGGTGGTGGATCTCGCGCGCGAGGTTGGCGTCATTCTTCTTCGCGCTCTTGAGCACGACCTGTCTGCGGTCAGCGTGGCCGACCCTGGCTTGTTGTCAATTCCGGCATCGCACCCTGGAGCCATTGCTGAGCTTATGTGACGCCAAGTAGACCTTGCCAAAACTGCCTTTGCCGATGAGCCTTCCAAGAGTGTAGTTTCCGACAGTCTTCAGGTCAGTTGCGGCGAATTCACTGTGTCTAGGTCAGCAAAGGCAACACGGCATGTGAAACGCGCAGGCGGCGCGCGCGCGCAAAAGCAATTATCTCGCGGGCGACTCACTCAAGCAACTGTTTGTAAGAATTCGCAAGCTGCTATAATTCCAGCATCAGCAATCAATACACGAAACATGGATCCGGGGAGGGCTCTTCAGTGCGGCGCACGAGCATGTACAACAAACGGAACCTTGCATACCTTCTTCCTCTGGGCCTGAATCTCAGCCTGGGCTCTGAGATTTGACTGCATGGAATGATGCGCCGCTGCTCCGTGGTGTCGACTGCGCAACCAGCGTCATCTATGAACAGGAGAGTACTGACTGGCGAGCGAGCGCCGCGGAAGAGAGAGAGTGAGAGAGTGAGAGGTCCAATCGAAGCCTACTGGCAGAGAGAGTGGAGAAATCCGCAAACGCCAGGGGGGTCTAGGGCGTTCGAGATGCGCGAGGATAAGAATACTAAGTTTGGCCGACCGAGACTGCAGAAGGGTATTAATTGTGAATATTGCGGAGGCACCGCGTGTTCCGTCGCATCTCTCCTGAGCTTGTGCTGCCCTGGGTTCGCGGAGCGCCATCCTAGCCGCTGATCATTCACATGCCGCTCACTAGGGAAGGTCCCTACTCTCTTCCCACACCACATCATCTTCGCCTAGTCGTGTACCGACCGTCAATAGATCCTGTGTTCTGTGTTCTGTGCAACAAAACCACTGCCCCTGAAGCAAACATGCACGCCGACTTGGCCGCCATTCGCTTCTGAAACCACGTTACACCCACCAGATACACCCCGGGAATCCAGGGACCGACATACGATGAAGCAGTATTGAGGCACGGCACGGCACGGCCCAGTTTATCATTAATACAGCCCAAACCTGGACAATCGACATCTACCTACAGCTTGCTACTGGGCCCCGCAATGAACGTCTGACCCAACTTCAGCATCTCAACCGCTTCCTGCACCATCTCGTCCACAATCTCCTTTGCAGGCTTAATGTCCCCTATCACGCCTGCAACCTGACCCATCAGGAATGGGATATCCACGTCCTTGCCATCGTCCATGTCCTTTGCTAGCGGCACGATGCCCGCCTCGGTCAGCTTCTTGATCTCGTCCTCTCTCTCGTGCCATTCCTTGATGTAGTCGTTGTAGCGGACACGTAAAGGACGACCACTGATAACCAAGGTGCGCCCTGTGTCAGTGAAGTCGGCCGTGACGACGTTCTCCTTGTGCATCTGTGAACAACCAGCTTCCGTCGAGGCCACGAACCGCGTGCCCACCCACACACCCTGTGCGCCTTGCATCAAGCTGCTCGCTAAACTGCGACCGTTGTAGATGCCTCCTGCTGCCACTACCATGGCGGGCTCGCCCGTGAGGGGACTCTTGTATTTGCGCGCGACATCGACGACGGATGGTATGAGAATGCTGTTTGCGATGTCGCCTGTGTGTCCTCCGCCTTCTCCGCCTTGCGCGCATACAATATCCACACCCGCATCTAGCGCCTTCTTCGCGTGCTTGGGATGGCCGACCATGTTCATGATCAAGATACCCGCTTCGTGAAGTCTCTTGATAGTCCTCGCTGGCGGCACACCCACCGCACTGACAAACAGCTTCGCGCCATTCTTGATTGTGACTTCGATAAGTTCGTCAAGATGGCCGTGTGTATAGTCGTGGTTCGTCTTACGCGCGCTACCACCGACTTGTGGGAGAGCTAGGTCGACACCAAAGGGGAGGTTCTTGTCGCGAAGATTGGACTTGAGGTCATCAATGATAGACTGCAGCTGTTCGGGGGTATAGCCCAGACCGCCAATGACTCCGAGGCCGCCAGCATTCGACACTGCTGCTGCAAGGGGGCCGCCTGATGTGCGCGCCATTCCGGCGAGGATAATGGGGTACTGGATGCCCAGCAGCTTTGAGAGAGGCGTTTGCAGTGACGGTGGAGACATGTTGACACAGATGGTTGTAGCTGTGTGCGGAAAGGAAGTAGCAGCAATCAAAGGTCAAGTCGGATAGACTAATGAAAAATATGAACAATGCGCCGGGAGGACTCGAGCTATACGTGACGACATGGCAAGTACATGGGCATGTTGATGCTAAATAGCAGCTGCGCCTGCGGTAGAAGATGTCCTTGACGACAAGGGTCTTGCGGGGAAATCGTGCCGAGGCATCTCCATCTCCACCCGCCGATTCGTCGCCTGTCTTAGAACTTGTTTGCACATGTCGTTCGCATGGGACTCAGACGCTTAGTGTCTTTATACTTCTGAATTTTGTCAGTTGCTTTGCCTTCCTTTGGAGGTGCTGGCAATGCTTCCAAGACTTTCGAAACAATAAACAATGCAAAGGTGACCCAAGTCGGATATCATCATTGATGTCTTTGTGATGGCTTGAAGAGAGAGTCTGAGAGTAATGATCAGGGTTACGCATATTCAAGAAAGAATGCAGAGAGGAGCACTTGATTTCATCTCAAGATTCAATGTCACGCCGCGAGATCTTCACCAACCGTCTCAGAGTGTTCTCTTTGCGATTCCATATACTCGCCGCTTGAGATGCAAATGCGCCATGGCCTCTTCCAGATGACTCTGAAAGCTCTAACTGAATGAACTGGTGCAAAGCGATGGTTGCAGACTGCGGTATATCTGGAACATCATAGGCTGATATTGCTATTAGCGCTTGACTCCATTCATTTGCCCGTTGGCCTGTTTGTGTCCGTTAAGCTTCCCCTGCGAAACTGTTTGCGGTTGAGGCGGAGGAGGTGGTACAGGCCCAAACGGTCTACGCTCAGGTGCAGGCTCAACGCCGTCTTCCTCGGTATCGTCATCGTACTCTGCACTATCTTCGTCTTCGTATTCATATTCGCTTTCTGTGACCTCTTCGTCCTCTTCATCATGCTCCTCATGCTCCAACTCGTGCATTGGCACCTGCCCTCGTCCCTGCGCTTGCATCCCGCGACACAATGTTTCTAGCCGAGCAATCTTCTTGCGTTGATCTTCGGTTTCTCTCGTCCTCTTGGCAAGCTCCTCTTGCATCTTCTGGCGCTCCTCTACCATCTCGCCAATGTTTCGATTCGTGATGTCTTTGTGGCGCTGTAGGTTTTGGTTCTCCTTCTCGAGGCGCTTCGTCTTCTTGGACATCTCTTCCATCTCTTTGCGGAAGGTGAGGAAGAGATCGTTGGAGTTGTTGAGAGTTTCCTCGACCTGCATCTGGTCAGTATTAACCATGATGATACTGATCAACTAGGGATTGAAGGACTTGACGTACCTGTTTGAACTTTTCCACATATATATTGAGCTGCGTGCGAAGTTCGGTTTCCGTCTGCGAGAAAGTCGACACCTGGCGGGTCAATTGATGTGACTTTGACGATTCAGCCTCCTGCTGTTTGCGTTGCTGCTCTAGCCGGGCGGAGTGGTACTGTATTTCAAGTTCCTTGAGTCGAAGCATGGAGTGGTATTGCAGCTCACGCAGCTCGTACTGGTCAATGAACGACTTGAACTTCTGGCGGAATCTATTTGTATTAGTCCAAGAAGATATCAGGGGCAGCTGAGCCACTCAAACTCACAGCTCATCCAGTTCCTGTTCAGCTTGGTTCGGAGGTTCTGGCCCGTTTGCAGCTGCGATACAGTCGTCTACGTCATTCACAAGGTGTTCGAGACGGTCGTGCAGCTCTTGCCGGGCAGTTGATTCGCTTGTTTCGAGCTTATGTAGTTCGTCCTTGAGCTTCTTGTTCTCCTTTGCAAAGTCACGCGACAGCTTGTCCAACTTGTCCTTCATGGTAGTGACCTTGTTAAGCTCCGACCTTTGCGCATCCTTCTCTTTCTGCAGCTGGTCCCCACGCTTCTTCGCCTTCTGATGCTCGCGTTCGGTGCGCTTCATGTCAGATAACAGTTCGGTGTATCGCTTCTGCACTACTTCGAGGCGAGACAGGGGGCCGTCCATGTTAGAGAGGAGCGAGGAGAGTTCGCGGTTTGCTTTCTTGACTTCGCGTTCTGTCCATGCCATTCGTCAGCCAGCGGTTCATATGATTTAGCCCAAGTGCCATGGTGTGCAGACAGTGACTGCGCCACGCAGGGTATCCCCGCCTCCGCATCGCCGTCGCCGTCGCCATGGCCAGGTATGGGGAGACGCACCGATTTCAAGTTCCTGCTCCTTGTCTCCTGCCTGATCCAGCTCGAGCTGAGCAATTTTGGCCTGGATCTGCTTCTGCTGCTCCGACGGGTCTGGCGCCTTCTTGCCCTTGCCCTTTTTGGCGGGCGCGGGCGCAGGCACTGGGGGATGTTGTGCGGGTGCCATGTTTGCGGGCGAGGCAGATGCGCTGCGGGTTGCGTCGTGATGTGGACGGGACTGGGCAGACGTCGGCTGGCGCTGCTGAGCGACGGTTGCCATGAAGCCGTGACTCTTCGGTGTAGCACGCCGGCTTGGGAGGGGGGGATCTTGTCGGCTTTGCGTCCGATAATCCTCCGCCTACACTCCTAATCTAACCAGTTCGCAAAACGGTACTGTGTGCTGGCGGAGTGCGCATCCGTATTGCCCCTGCCGCCGCCTGTCTACGATGCGCGTGGTGAGGGCACAAGTCGTCCGCTGACGTCTCAGGGCTGCTTGGGTGCAAAACAGACACACAAGGCAGTCGAGGGTGCTTCAAGCGACGTGGTGTAGTAATATGTACGGTGCAAGGTCACGCAGCCGTCCCGGTCAGATTGGGCAATGTCTTGTGGCGGGTGTCGAAAAGGAAGGAGGGGAGCAGAGGTTGGTGGTTTCGACGGCGCAGAGGCACAAGACAGCGTCCAAGAGTCTCCACCACGCCCACAAGCTTCACTATCAAACCGTGACAGAGGCAAGGATACACTGGTTTGGCCCAATGTGGCTTTGTCAAACCTCCCATAATGCATCAAACGCCCGTACAGGCTACAGGCACACTCCTGCGTCTTAGTAATTTTGCGGGCTAATCTGCTTTGGGGACATGGGACCCTCGGCCAATCGGCGGCACAGGCGTCATCGATGGCCTGCCTGGCCTTTGACATTTCTGGTCCCGGCTGTGAAAGCGAGTGAAAGGAAGCATTGCGACTGTCAGCCACCCACCCGTCATTCCGAACATGCTGCGCTCCGTTGGCCGGCAGTGTCAAGGCCGTCGAAATGCCGCCATAATCCCCCACCGGCTGTCAACCGTCGCTCGCCGTGGATATGCCGCCATCACTGATGTCTCAAACTTCCCGAGCGTCGGCGAGCAGCTGCACGGCTTCACCCTCAAGCGCGTCAAGCAAGTTCCCGAGCTTGAGCTGACTGCATTGCACCTCCAGCACGACAAGACGGGCGCCGAGTACCTGCACATTGCCCGCGAGGATGCGAACAATGTCTTCTCCATTGGCTTCAAGACTAACCCGCCAGACGCCACTGGAGTGCCACACATCCTGGAACATACCACACTATGTGGCAGCGAAAGGTGTGTAGCCCCGATCAGGGCCCAGACATGTCACTAACAACCCAGGTACCCTATTCGTGACCCCTTCTTCAAGATGCTCCCCCGCTCGCTGTCCAACTTCATGAACGCCTGGACATTTGCCGACCACACTGGCTACCCGTTCGCTACGACGAATGCGCAAGATTTCAAGAACCTCATGTCCGTGTACCTCGATGCGACGCTCCACCCGCTCTTGAAGGAGAACGACTTCACGCAGGAGGGCTGGCGGCTCGGTCCCGAGAATCCGTTGGCAAAAGAGTCCGAAGATCCGAACGCAAAGCGCATAGTGTTCAAGGGCGTCGTGTACAATGAAATGAAAGGCCAGATGTCAGATGCAAGCTACTTGTTCTACACAAAGTTCCAGGACCACCTCTACCCGGCCATCAACAACTCTGGTGGCGACCCCCAAAAGATTACTGACCTCACTTGGGAACAGCTGCGAAAGTTTCACGCGGACCACTATCACCCAAGCAACGCCAAGATCCTCACTTATGGAGACATGCCATTAGTCGAACATCTAAAAGAGGTGGATAGCCGCTTGAGCAGCTTCAACAAGATATCTGTGGATCAGGAAGTTAAGGCGCCAATAACTCTGGAAGCTCCAAAGCATGTCATGGTGGACGGGCCTTTGGATCCCCTAGTACCTCAAGATAGACAGTACAAGACCTCAGTCACATGGATCATGGGCGACACCGCTGATGCTGTAGAGAACTTTGCCCTTGGTGTGCTAAGCAGTTTGCTCATGAGTGGTTATGGGTCCCCGTTGTACCGCAACCTTGTTGAATCCGGCCTTGGAGCCGATTTCAGTGCAAACACTGGCTACGACAGCGCCGGAAGGCGGGGCGTCTTGTCAGTGGGGCTGGATGCAGTCAAGGCAGATGACGTACCAAAGGTCCGCGAAGCTATTGCCGGAACTCTGCTTGAAGTACGGAAAAGCGGATTTGACAAGATCAAGGTGGATGGCATATTACATCAGCTGGAACTCTCCCTCAAGCACAAGACGGCAAACTTCGGCATGGGCATCCTCCAAAGACTCAAGCCGGGCTGGTTCAACGGTATTGACCCAATGGAGGCTCTCGCATGGCAAGAAACCGTGGACGCTTTCCAGAGGAAGTATGCTGAAGGAGACTACTTGGAAGGCCTAATCGAGAAGTACCTCCTCAACGACAATACATTGACTTTTACCATGAAGCCGTCAGAGACATTCAGCCAGGAGTTGGTGGAGGAGGAAAGCCAACGGTTGGCAGCGAAGATCTCAGAGACCACCAAACAATTCCCAAGCGAACAAGAGGCACGGAAGTACTTGGAGGAACGAGAGCTTCAGCTACTGGAAGTACAAGAGAAGGCAAGGAACGAGGACTTGAGCTGCCTACCTACTGTCCATGTCAAGGATATCCCACGAGAGAAGGAGAGGAAGCCGTTGCGACATACGGACTTGGATGGCGTCAAGGTCCAATGGCGTGAGGCTCCTACAAACGGTTTGACATACTTCCGCGCTGTACACAAACTGCACGACCTTCCAGATGAGTTGCGAGAGATGATTCCTTTATTTACAAGTGCCATTATGCGCCTTGGTACCAAGGACAAGACGATGGAACAACTCGAGGAACAGATCAAGCTGAAGACTGGCGGGATCTCTGTGGGATACCACTCGTCACAATCGCCCTTGTCACTTGACGCCTACGAAGAGGGCATGGCTTTCTCTGGTTACGCATTTGATCGCAATATTCCAGACATGTACGAGCTTATCAGGACGATTATCCAAGAGACCGATTTTGATGGACCGGAAGCGGGGAAGAATATCCGAGAGCTACTACAGAGCGCAGCAAGTGGTGCAATCAACTCCATTGCCGAGTCTGGTCACTCGTACGCGATGCGGTTTGCTGAAGCTGGAGCTAGTCCTGTCGGGCGGTTAGCAGAGGAGACAGGGGGTATTACTCAGGTTAAGCTCATGACAACCTTGGCGTCGCAAGAGTCACTCAAGGATGTTATTGAGAAACTCAAAGCTATACAGTCCTTCACCATCGCAAACAGCAACCAGCTTCGCGTGGCCCTTAACTGCGGTAGCGAGAGTTCAACGTCGAACCAAGAGGCACTTCATCGCTTTCTAAACACGCTACCAAAGAACGTGTCTGTCCCGACAACATCACAGCAGAAGCAATATCCCCGCAACGCGAAGTCGTTTTTTCCCCTCCCCTACCAAGTCTACTACTCCGCCCGTGCTGTTCCAACAGTCTCGTACACCGACGCCGCTAGTGCGCCCCTTGAGATTCTCGCCAAAATGCTGACATTCAAGCAACTACACCCCGAGATCCGCGAGAAAGGTGGTGCATATGGCGGTGGCGCATATGCCCGCGGCCTCGGTGGCGTCTTTGGCATGTACTCATACAGAGACCCCAACCCACAGAACAGCATGAAGATCATGGCGGAGGCTGGACAATGGGCGCGCGACCGTGCATGGACTGCTCAAGATCTCGAGGAAGCCAAGCTCAGTGCGTTCCAAGGTTACGATGCACCACAGAGTGTTAGCCGCGAGGGTATGAGACAGTTTCTCTCTGGTGTGACCGACGACATGCTGCAAACACGTCGCGAGCGTCTGCTCGACGTCACGGCGGAGCAGGTGCAAGCGGTCGCCGATCAATTTCTTGTCAAGCGTTCACAGGAGAGTAGCATGGCTATCCTGGGAGAGAAGAAAGATTGGGCGAAGGAGAGCGATGGCTGGCAGTTTAGAGATTTGGGTATGTCGGAGGCGGCAAAAGCAGTCGAAGAGGCTGAAGGCATTGTGCAAAAGGGGGATGATGTGCCAGCTATCGCGAGCTGAGATGGTCGCGTTACGGCTTTACGAACATGTACAGTATACGTGTATGATACGAGACGTTAGCATTTGCGGGGTGTTTGATTTCAACTACATTGGGTAAGTGAATGCATAGCGCGCGATGAGGGTCGCTCTTTTCTCCATGGCCTGCCTCACCATCCCATCTCTCTATCTTATCGTCGCTTCGGGCCGGGCCTTTTCCTGCTCCGTGCTTGCGCAAGCATAAGAGCTTCTCCTCCCTTACTGTTTCCCCTCTCCACACACACACACTATCAACAGCGCATCGAACAGATCCCACAGACGACCCATGCATTCTCTCCCATTGCCGGTCGGTTCTGTAATCCTTTGATCAATTCAAAGGTTAAACGCGCGAGAACAATCAATCACGGTGCCATGTACCCAGTCGCAAGACTTGGGTGGGGGCAAACCGAGCACTTGCTTTCAGAACTGCCTGACTTATTGAGCGAGATTCTTCTCCGGGCAGACTAAACGTAGGGGTACAAAATTTCTATTTATTTTCTTCACGTGTGATGATGTCATGGACTTTGCAGTTAGGTATATATATGTCGTATATGCAGCCGTGTATAGTTACAGTTCAAGTTGTTCTTTAACGTCACCTTGTCGCTCCTTTTGGCGTACTTCTGTGGCTTTGAGGATGAGGCGGCGGTAGTCAAGGACAGCTTGTTCGAGCTCCGTGCGCTTGAGGGCTTCGTGGTCTGAATGCGCGACGAAGATGGACCCGGGACCGTAGAGGTATCGCTTGTGGTTGCCAGACAGGTTAGGCACGTCGGTTCCGTAATTGACAGTCATGGTCTCGAAGCCCTCGATGTCGCAGTCAATGTCCACAACGCCGTAGCCCTCGCTTGACCACTCTACGCTCAAATCGCCGCCTTCCTTTTGTGCAAATGTCTTGACTTCCTGGAGCGCGTTGATGATTTGTCCGCGCACAAGATCCGGGGTGCCGGCTGCGAGACGCGTGGCGATATTCGCAGTTGCAGTTTCGGCGACGACGTTGGCCGCGACACCACCTTGGACGCGTCCAAAATTCATCGTGGTGTTGCCGTACTTTGTACTCCACGGCAAGTGCTCCCTCAGCTTAAGCAGCTCGCCCAGCGCCGAGACCATGATATCATTTGCGCTCACACCCAGCCACGGGTACCCAGAGTGCGCCGCCTTGCCCGTCGCCTGGAGCGAGAAGCCCAACATGCCCTTGTGTCCGCAGACCAGCTTCCTCTCCGTAGGTTCACCGAAGATGATGATCTCATGCGAGGAAGGGCGCTCAGACCAGTCGCTGAATGCGCGCATGCCGTCGCCGCCAGTTTCCTCACCAACCACGAACAAGAGCGATATATCGTCTTGCAGGTGTTCCCTTATCGCCTCTGCGGCGATTATCATGGGCGCCACGCTGCCTTTTGCATCTACACTCCCCCGACCTCCAATCATACCCGTAGTTTCATTGTAGTAGTATGGCCAGTACGGTGGTACCTCATCAATGTGTGAAGATAGCAGGATAGTAGTTTCGCGTGTGCCGCCGTAAGCAAGAAGGTTGTAACGGCCCTTTGACACTTCTTGCTTCTCGACGGTCCAATTATGCGCGCGCAAGTATTTGGTAAGCCAAGTTCCTACTTTGCCCTCATTCTCGGTTATCGATTCGATTTCTATAAGATTGCGGTGGAGGTCAAGGAGGTTCTTGGAGGTGGATGGGTCGAGGACGGTGGGCTCGAGCGATGATTGGGTGGGCGTGGCGGAAGCAAAGACGCTGAGGGCTATGGCAACGAGGGAGAGCGCTTTGAGAACCATGGTATTGGTGGCGCGCTGTCGCAGTTGGAGGTTGGGGCTTAGGAATGAGAAGTTGATAGCTCGGCGCCGTAGAGCTTAGTTAGCAGCCGATGACGATCGTCGACTTTAGTGTCACCCGCTTTGCGCATAGCGTATCCATCCAACGATACGCAAAGTATCTATTACCTCGCAATCTAGGGTTCAAATGAGATGTTTGCATTCAACATGGAGGTGTTGATAATTCTCGTTATCTACACAGGTTTCTCTATGTTCAACTCAGGGACGTCTCAGGAAGATCAAGACATTCCCATGTTCTTACAACATCCGATCTCTTCCACAAATCCATCTGAACAACAATGTCAACGTCCACTTTTCACATGATCCATCATGCTCACATTTGAACCATCTGTCGCGTCCTGCTCTTACCGATCTTCCCATGTCTACAAACATAAGCATCTTTTCGTTCTACCAGAACAAATCCTGACTGTAAAAACTGCTCATGTCATCTAAAATACAGAATGGTGGACTAGCCAGTTCACAATTACTTTCCTGCATGTCCGCCCTTAAATAAAGACTACAGAATATTGCATCTCAAACTCTTTGAAATTATAGACAAAGATCTTTCGGTATGTATAAGCAATAGCTACAGATAGGTTTTAGCGGCTCAAGTTATTACTAGTACAATGTTACACAGGCCACAAGAATCGAAAAAAGGTATAGGAACATGGGAGAAGATTTGAGCAGCTATTGAGATTTTCTCGGAATACTGGGCTCTCTGTTTGTGGCATTCTTTACAAATTTCCGTCTTTGCTACAAGATGGTATGCCAAGCTGTAAGTGGCAGCTCGTGTTGACCTTTACGCGCAAAGCCACTAACGCCGAGAAAGTAATTAATCCACATGAGAAGTCAAAACGCAAAGTTAAAAAGGAGCCAATTGTCTACCTTGAAAGCAAAAAGAGAGAAAGTGCATGATAAAGGAGTCGAGTGGCGATTGGCGGAGAATCAAGGCAGAGCGCGACGATCAGGCAGAGAAGCAAAGTACCGAATAGACATACTCATATAATCTTATAATCGACTGTGGAACTAAATGTTCAATAAAGCCTATTAAAACCTCTTTTCATGCTAACTGCCAGAGATTTAAATGTCTACCTTTAATCCAGAAATCAATATCTAAGACCTCCTTCTCTCCAAATTCGATGTATACAATGCCGCGCAGTGAATTTGTTGACACATTCTTACAAATTCCCATAACGCCCTGCATTCCGCTTTGCCCCATGTGCTTGATCTCTAACACAACCTATGCCTGGATCAACATTTGCATCCTAATTACAGTATATGTATTTTATTACTCAAGGATTACTCGCTTCGCTGTCGGTCAAGATCGCACTCTCCCTATTTACTAGGTGGTACAATACGTTCAGAGTTTTAGCGTACGTGCGTCGACAATTTTACGTATCTAATAGCCTTGGAGGATTGAGCTTAAAACATATGTTCCAAGCGAGAAGTTTCATGTCATAGCTTCTGCCCTGGATACCTAGATATTCTGCTACATCATCACATTCAAGGCTTGGCCAATTCTTTCTAACTGCTAGGGTGCGACCTTGGATATGTCCTCTCAACTCTCTTCGACGTAAGTACTATCTCTTCCGCTACATCACTTCGGTACTCACACAACGATGCTGTTGCTTCATGACCTTGAAATACTCTGTTCATATCCCATCTATCGAAACTTTTGCAGTAGAAAACGAAACATGTATTATCCTTGTTGCCTTGGTAGTCTAAAATTTTCCATCTGCTACAGAATCGCACATCGAACGGCCCGCAAAATTTGAACTCGTTCAACACCTACTACCCACACAACATCAAATCACAAAACAACCAACAGATTGACTGTGTGTTGTAAATCGAGTCTCGGAAGCCGACACATAACGCCCAAAGAAGATCATACTCCTAATTGGGTCCTCCAGAGATACAAGAAAGGCTCGGTCGGTTGCGTAGGGATGAGAACAACAAGCCGCAACTCGTGGAGCTACTGGCAGTATGTTCGAACTTGACTACTTCTTAACGTCATGGAGTACCAGCGCGGCCGCGTTAGCTTCAACGAATTTCGAACGTCTCGATAATAATCCAATTCCTTTGTTTACCATGACTAGAAAGAAGCACACTTATATGGCAGTGTGTAAGTGAATTCAACAACCAGTCCGCTCTCATAGCTAAACATGCCAATGTATGTAGGATAGATGCGGGCATACAGCTGTCCCATATACGACCGCCTTATGCCCCTCGTGTGGCCACGGACGTTGCGGAACCTACCCAATCACCAAAGTCCAAATACGAAAATGTACTGAATGGGAAGGAGAGGCGTTGAACCACGAGTCGTCTGTGATCGGTTGAAATATAGATACTCTCTGAGAGTACACAATTAGTGTTTTCGGGCTGCCCATTGTTTCTCTTCACGTTACCCAGACGGTGAAAGACAAGACGCTGCTACAACAGGGGAAGGACGAGGGACTTGCAGCGACGATGAAATGTGCATGTTTGTGGAAATTGGGGGAAATCGATGAGGTCAGAGCGCGCCAAGTGCGTCAAGGGTGTGTTGCTACAACAAGAATGATATCAGCGTAGTTGATTTGGGCAGATGACGCAGCAATGTACTAGAAGGGATCTTGAGAGTTTTTCCGGGGGAAGGGTTGACTTTTGAAATTGACTTCAGCCAAGTGGTACACACTCGATCAAATCAACTACTTGGGTGTGTTGCTGTAGGTACATACCAGTTTTAAGAGCTTAGATCTGTGGCATATGAATAGTAGGGGTCTTTTCTTTCCAGTCAATTACGCGTTGGGTCTAAAAGGACTTTGGAGGTATGAAACCTCCAAATGTAATTCACAGATGTAGTGGTTTCCGTAAAGCTTAAAAACGAGTGTAATGTATAAAACATCATTATAACAGGTATCTATACTGTTATAATAACGCATCATAATCTCTGTGAGCTTCTGTTTCCTTATTCGGACGTTTCGCGCTCATATCACCCTATCCAGCTAGCTAGAATATCAACCACCATGTTGACTATCAAAGATAAATCAATAGATCTATCCGAAAATTCCATACGACAGAACGTCGTAGACAACAATGCCACATAAGTGCAAAAGACCAATAAGAATGGCGATAGTCAGTGGTATGCAGCTATACGCCCAGACCAGCAAATAGATCCTCCTACCGGATATCATGACGGCGTAACTCGACATGGTATCCCGCCAGGGTCTTGGACGGCCCAACACTGCCACGATCGTGTGGCCCTTTCGTGTGAAGCGAGGTGGAAACTGCCTTCTAGAGATAGCGAATTAAAGCGCACGACGTTTCCGCTGTGCTGCCTTGATATTCAGTCTTGTTCTGAGTGATAGCCAAGGACTTTTAGGTGGTGGCTCAACTGCATGCATGACGAAAACACACTCACGAGACACACTCAGCCTTTGAGACGTTCGTGGAGAATACTTGAAGATGAGGCCTTACTCAAAGAATATAGGGAACTATTCTATGTCTATTCCCTGATTCAAGACAACTTACTACATTTCAGAATCAGAATTTCTGTTAATCATCCTTCGCTGTGCATCCTATTCCGGCTTTCAAAGGTTGTTTCGAATGCCTCCATTTGTTACCATATCACCCTTAACATACTAAAGTGTAATGAGCTAATGTGTTGAACGGCTTACTTGTAGGTTTGACGAGAAAGTTGAATTCTTAATAATCTATCTCGTACCTGTCATTCTAGAGTGTACATGTTCATACAACCTAGGTACCTACCAAACTGCTTACCTGAGTATCGTATGGAAGGTTCAGATCATGAGCGCCCACAAACGGCCACATAGGTCTCTCTCAAGAAATAGGATCCGCAATTCTCCACTCCCAATCTCATTACAAACGTCTGCGACCCATCAGTCTCAGCTTGGCTGGAGGAGCAGAACTCCGACCGCGACATTTTAGAGACATTCTTCCGAAACGCAGACGAATCTATTCCCTCTCTGGAATTTGCGCAAGGAACAAAATTCTTACGAAAGGACATTATCAAACAATGTCAACTGGAACAGTCAAATCGGACATGGGTCGAGTGTCGTAAGAAGTCAACGGATCACTACCGGAGCCTGCCAGAGCGACCTTCAAACGAACAACTACATGACGTCCTTAAAGAATGGGCAAGTCGTACTTGCCACTACATGAGTGGTCTTAGAGGAAGCTAACATCAGCTAGGCTATCGAACCAGTCGGTGACTCTGATTCCGTCAGGCGTTTAATGTGAGTCCTCTATCTCAATTTTGCCTTGTGTGCTCTGATGTTGTCTCACTTCTGGGGTCACAGAGGTCATAGAGGTCACGATGAGAGCGTGCAACCCCGCAACATGATTACTGAATTATTACCAGTTATAGACAGAATCCCCTAGCAGAATTCTTCATGACTCTTATCATGACAGTGTCCTGGAGCTAAAGGCAAGCGCTAAGAAGAACACTATGTCATCACATAGTTCGTGCGTATACGATTGAGATAGAGGTACCGGTGTGTAACACAAGTTCGAGATTATGAAAACCCGTTGTTTCTGATACAAAAGTACAGCCTGTCACACTTGAGACATTTAGCCTTTAATTCAGCCTCCCTTACCTCACACTGAGTGAGAATCCCACTCAGTCAGAGCAATCCCACCATCTGAAATTTCCAGAGGAATGCGCAGTATCCGATTTATCATTCTTAGCCATCGATCCCAGGATGACTGAGAGACAAGTAAGATTTTCTATCAGAAAAGCGCACGAAACAATTTTGACATTCGGGCACAAGGATTTTAACTGGATCTAAAGACGGTTTCACAGGTGCATCGCAAGAAGGAATCGAGGTTGGAAGTGACAACAGTGATGATGATGACTACGACGAGGACTTGTTTGCCCCAGGGAGCCCCGACGAGGTTATAGATCCCAATGTCACGATATGGGACCTACAAACATACTTTCTGTGTACATTTGCAATTCGAGTCAGCGTTACCCAAAACAGTACAGTTACTTCTTTGAGAAACTTTGTCCTCCAGCCAATGATTGGGCAAGTACACCAAACGTTCTATGCTTCCAGAGTCTAACACACGGAATAGATGAAAAGTAGAGTTCACGGCGTATCCGCTTTTTCACGCGATCAAGGCCAGCGAATGGATACGCAGCAGAATTTCGAGGATCTGGTGCGTTTGAAAGGAGTGCTGCAAGACCTTCGTGCACATATGTCCATGGCAATGCTAGTATGGAAAGATTCCAGCAGAGTCAATGGGCATATATCGTTTTTCTCGGAAATAACTGCTAAAGATGCGAACATATCACTCGAAAGGATGAAGCAGTCATTCGCAGAGCTGGAGCTGTTGGAACAGAAGCTGGGTCGTCTATATAGGCATTGTACCGACTCAGCAGGCGACGTAGGTCAGCTCGTAAACACATGTGCTTTTGCCGATCCATTTCTGACAATGCGAATAGCTTGCACTAAGAATGAAATTGGAGAATATCCTACTCGGTCGGCGTATGCACGAACTGAACTTCACAACCGCCAAACTCGCCGGAAAGACGACGCAAATCGCGCTATGGAGCTAGCACATTGCAGAAGAGACGAGTCGCACCACTCGTACCAATGTACAAGCTTGTCGTCCCTATTTGAATAGAGTAACATCTATACTTACAGATGACAGTTGCTCATGACTACGACACTTTTTGCTTTTGCTTTGCAGTACTTCTGCGGTGATAGCAACTTCTTCTCCATTGAGCGTACACCAGAAAGCCTTTGTGATATGTATCCTACTGTTACTTCTCGCTCTTCCAATTGTGAACGTTTCTGTTGACGCGCTTCGTCAGGGTAGGAAGGCATTGTTGTAGTGGGCGGCCAGGAAACTTGGGCAAGAGGGTGCGCCAGCTGATGAGGAAGAGTTTGATGGCCGGGCTTCCAATACTGGTGCTATTGGATCTGTATAACAAGAAATCTACTTTCCAGGTTCTTTTAAATTCCACCTGAGAAGAGACCCAAAGCTTACTCTGACTGGTGGATGGCCTCTTCATGAACAAACCATTTCACGGCTTTATTTTCTAGGGATCTACATCAGCAAGTATACTGTCTACCATCTGGAAATATACTGGTCTGACACTAAAGCAATTGAACAGTTTGATCAGCGATCTTGAGAAGAAGTTCACCTGGTAAGGCTTTTGGGTTGGCCTCTCAAGTATGATTAAATAGTCAAGTTCTATGCGCCGTGGCTTCATCGCAGAGCGTCAAGTTGAGCTGATTGTATTGCGACAGAGAGGCGTACGAGAGATTGTACTGGATGAAGACTCACGTGAAGGTCAGATAATAGCATGACTTAATCAGACCGACGTGTGGATCCGTCGTTACGGCTTGTCAAACGCAAGTCTCACAGTCACGCAATCCTGAGTAAGCAATCCGCCCACCCGCGTGCTCGATCAATTGGCCGCTTTCGCCGTACTTACCCCAATGACCCTGCCCTTGCAGGATGCATGAGGCTGTGCACTGACGATCTGCACCCCACCACCCCCACTAGAGCTACCCCTCCATCTGCCTTGCTTTCTCTCGTCCATAACAACCCTCCGTCCTCCACCATTCTCTCAGCCCACACATGAGAGGCCTCTTTAACATTCTCCCCTACCATCGCGTAACTACTCGAGCCTTTACCACCACCGCACGCGCAATGGGTGTCCAGAAGACGATTCTTGAAGAGGGCAACGGCCCCAGCCCGCAAAAGGGCGACCAAGTCACCATGGAGTACACGGGCTGGCTCAAGACGCCGGACAACGGCAAGGGCAAGCAGTTCGACAGTACAACTGGCCGTGGTCCTTTCAAGACAGCTATCGGTGTTGGCCGCGTCATCAAAGGCTGGGATGAGGGCGTTGTGCAGATGAAGCTTGGCGAGAAGGCGAGGCTGGACATCACCTCCGACTTTGCTTACGGCAACCAGTGAGTTTCATGCGTATGACAGGGTTGGATCAATTCTAATTGTGCACTTCAGAGAGTTCCCCGGACTGATCCCTCCCAATTCCGACCTTATCTTGTGAGTGTTCATACTACAACTGTTGATATAAGATGGCCATGCTAACATTATTATAGCGAGGTAGAGCTCAAGAAGATCAACTAGGAAATAGCATGCCCACTGGCAACTTCGACTATTACTACAGTTCGATTGTATGACGCCAGGGAAACTTGCGCTTCAGCTGGCACATAGGAAGTTATGAATACAGATGACAGTTCCAACCAAAGAACTGAAGCCCTTCACGAGCCGTACATCCGCGTGTTGAAACCCCAGTCCTTCAATTTCCCGTTTTTTCCCCCGTGTCGCATAAGCTCTCTACATGGCCGGGTAAGCACTGCATTGCGTGATGTGTGATACGTGCCGAAATATGGTTTGAAAGCCTTAGCCGCCCGCGTTGTCTTGGTTATGGAGACCAAGAGCTTTGTCGTAATCCATCCTGTACTATCTAGCACCACAAAGAATCCCAATATTGTTACAATAAGTCAAAACCCCACGCCAAACGCCGTGCTTATGCGGAGCGGAGATATCGTACACCTATTCATACCCTTACCGCTAGCCGAACCAACCCTTATTCTTTCTCGCTTCTTTCCTCGCAGCTTGCTGTGTCATCCGTCAGCAAACATATGCGCCATTTGCCCGACTCGACATGGGAAATAGTATGTTGTTCATAAACATGACAATGCGCGCGTAGGTAGATAGAAATATGGGTGACGTACCCATTGCTCTTTGCAATCGCGATAAGCCCTGTTGTAACACCACCGAGGTTAGCTTTTGCTATCCCAAGACTCATTTCCTCAAATTCGCAGCCCTTATTTACCCCCCTCCCCCTCCTCACTCGTCACGGATTACCACTCACTGGAAGAAATCCGAACACATTGCTCGCTCGCCCCCGTTCCGCTTCAGGCACTTTATACTCCTATCTGCCGCTTCCTGACATGGATCGTAGTACTCGCTATACGCCTTGCTGTACACCCAGGAAATCAGTATCTAGCAGCCATCATGTGCATATGCGTGGGAGCGTTTGCGACTCGGTGGTGGCGTACTTGTCGAACTTGTTTGCTTTGGGACCAACCCATTCGTCGGCTTTGGAGGGCGTGGGTTTCTCGGACATTTCTAGGGGGGGCGGGAGGAAAGATGTGGGTATGCGGTGAGCGTGGTAGTAGCAAGACAATTGGATGGTGGGCGAGGTGTGCGGGCGCGGCGATTTTCGGGTTTGGGGTTTGGAGGTTTCGGGTGGTGGTAGGAAAGTTGGGGGACACCGCGGAGGTGCAGTATCGATAAGGATGAGAGTTTTGCGAGAGAGAGAGAACACATTGGCGCGTGCGCTTTACGCTCATGACATCCATGATATTCCTTCGGGCGTTTTTTTTTGATGAGAATTGGAATTGGAACACAGCATCGTGTCTGATCAAGCTGATATCTTGCTAACGTATATAGTGTAAAAAGTATAGACTGTGTGCCCTCAGCCACTGTACCTCGACATCCGATCACATCACTACACCACACACCAAAGATATCTCGACCTCCCCTCGGCACAATCACAGGAGTAATCTTCATTCTCTTAACACACTAAATCAATAAATAAAAAGGTCCATAATTTGCCGTATTGAAGCTATTGTTGCTTAGGACGTCATCTCGAATGTGGATGAAAACTTAACAAATGACTGGCTTTGTGGTGACTTTTATTGTACCGTGCTCATGGATCAAAACCATACTTGAACGTCCCCTCTACTTCTCGAGGGCCCAAACTTCCGTGAACAGCAGTGGTTATCAAAATCTAGACTCCATACTGAACAATATTTTGTTGGATTATCTCGATGTATTCAAAGTGTTCAAGATACATGTTTAGCTAGCTTGTAGAGCAACAACGTCTATTCTTCGGGACCAGAAGTCTACAAAGATATCCATGAATTCACGTGATGGATATTGGCCAATATTGCACCATGACGTGAACTTCGAGTATGAATTCGTTGAGGCTTTTGGTATCAACGAAGAGCTCGCATCTCAGGAGAGGGAGGGGACAACGCGGCTATCGGATAATGACAGTCATGTTTAGCAGCATTGTCCAGATCTTCTAAGTCAGTGTCACGTAATGGTTGAGGCTTTTTCTACAGCTACTTCCATCTGCTGTTGGTCCCGGTTCGAGTGAATGAACTGTAACTTCCGCAATCAACTCTTCTGATGCGCACGCGCTCGGGATCGCGCCTTGGAACTGCGAACTGGACACAATGCCTAACCCCTACTGCGATTAGATCGGTACTTATCTTAGCTTACCTTTATTACTCTCTCACTTTCGCTTTCACAGTGTATCATTGATTTTCCTTTCACTATACCTTTCCTCTTGCTACCTTATCTGTTTACTAACAGAGACACCCCCAGGGACTATATAATGTTCCCTCATACCGAGGCTTTTAGCGTATAGCACAACTCAACTCTCAACTCCCAACTCACGATCTAATCCTGACTTCTAATTCGACTACCCAATCCGACGTTTCACAGTTATGGACCAAGCTCAAATCGCGATCGCTCCGTGTGCACAGGGAGCTGTGGTATTTGACCCGGAAAAGCATCTTGTTTTCAAGCATGTGCCTCCGACCCTAACCATGCAACAGATTGGTCTGCCTAATGATATTGGCCTGTCGCCTGTCGCCGTCACGGAGCCTTTCCCACTCTTCTCTCCTGCAGCGGTCGAGATGATGCGCTCAGAGATTGCTAAACCCGAAGTCGTGCAGAACCACACCTTCAGCAGCAACATTGCGGCCAACCAGCTCCGTGGATATGCCCGAGAACACGCTCCGTTTACCTACGCCGCCTGGACCCATCCCACCACCATCGCTATTGTTTCCAAGCTGGCCAGGATCGACTTAGTACCATGGGGAGACTACGAGATTGCACACATTAACCTTTCGTCCAAGACTGAGCAGCAGGTAGAGGCCGAACTCAAGGATATCAACCGATGCGGACATGTATCAGACGAATGCATTGACATTTTTGTCGAAGAGAAGCCAATCGTCGGCTGGCACACCGATTCATACCCCTTTGTTTGCGTCCTGATGATGTCTGACGTCTCGGGCATGGTAGGCGGTGAGACGGCCCTGAGTGTTGCGGATGGGGGTGTTGTCAAGGTGCGTGGCCCAAGCCAAGGCCACGCAACGATCCTCCAAGGTCGCTACATTACGCATCAAGCGCTTCGTGCTCTAGGTTTAAAGGAGCGCATCACCGCAGTCACTTCTTGGCGTCCGCGTTCGCCTTTCGTCCGAGATGACTCTGAGCTGCGCACAGTTCGAGGCATCTCAGACCTGAACGAGCTCTACTACGACTTTGGCGAATATCGTCTAGAGATTTTGGAGGCACGAGTTCGCCGCGCGTCCGAGGAGATGCGCACTCGTCGCAGCCGGGGCGACAAGTTTGACACGCGTGGCCACAAGGCCTTTCTTGGGGAGCTGTGTGAATTTGTGCAGCAGACCACCAAGGAGATGGTTGAAGAGGAGCAGGTTCAAAAGGGCATTATCGAGGAGGTGGACATTCCAGATGCGCCAGTCAACTAGGAGGGCTGAGCTTGTAGGTAGGGGGGAGTTGGAGAACCGGCTCCAAACTGGGCGGGAGTCCAAGGGCCGTCGAGTCCAAAGACTGTAGTTGGTCCGTAGTGTGTTGGTGTTGTCGGCTGCTGGAGTGGGTCGGGGCACAGGTCGGTGGATAGTGAAGAGTCGCGTGCCCGACGTCATTGGCTGTAGCTGGCCCCAGTTAGATAGTCTTGGTCCAATAAAAGTGTGCCACTGTTTGAGAAGCAATTGCTGGTGGAAATGGTTGGCAGTCGGCCATGGTGATCAAATGCATGCAGGCGCTAAGGAGGGCATGGGGTGTGAGGGAGCCGTGGCAGGGCAGGCTCAAGTTCACGGCTGCTGCGGCAAACAGCCGGAGAGAGCAAGGGCGGCTGCGACCGAGCGCGAGCGCCAACGTGCTTAGTCGACTAGCACGCCCGCTGCTGCATGCATAACCACTGCCAGCGATAGTCATTCTGCAGTCTACAAGGGCAGAGTCCCATGTGAGCAGATGCACCGCCTTCCCCACCGGAGCTGCACTTGGACGTGAGAAGGTGAGAAAGAGAGAAAGAGAGAAAGAGAGAAAGTGA
>Ga0265780_10002691_pt1 | contig 23863 bp, 15 predicted proteins | sample P1T30metagenome_FD_192432 | JGI IMG/M metagenome (GOLD analysis project Ga0265780, IMG submission 192432) | Plant litter microbial communities from East Loma Ridge, Irvine, California - P1 T30 | ecosystem: Environmental > Terrestrial > Plant litter > Unclassified | place: USA: California... | reverse complement strand
TTATTCTGAGGGTTGGGATTGGCCAGCAAAAAAGGTGGCCTGCAAGGCGCGAAATCGCAGCAATAGCTAGCTATTGCAAGATTTTGCAACGCCGCAGGACGCCTATTTTTTGCGGCCAAGTCCGCCCTCGTGAATAAATCAGTGCTTCCCTAGGGTCGACGGGTTAACCGCCGGCCGTGGCGATGCGTTCCGATCTGCGCTCCGATCTGCGCGCTGATCTGCGCGCTGATCGGCGGTCTGATCAGCGCCTTGATCGGCGCTTTGATCGGATTAGTGCGATCCGCCCACCGTCCTGGCGCCGTCGCCCATCTGCAGTTCGCGCGACAGGAAGCCCCAGCGATCGGCGACTTCCTCGATCTGCTTGCCGGTCGGCTTGCCGGCGCCATGACCCGCCTTGGTGTCGATGCGGATCAGGATCGGCGCCGCGCCGGCCTGGGCCGCCTGGGCCGCTGCGGCGTACTTGAAGCTGTGCGCCGGCACCACGCGGTCGTCATGGTCGGCGGTGGTGACCATGGTCGCCGGATAGCAGGTGCCCGCCTTCAGATTGTGCAGCGGCGAGTACTTGACCAGGGCCTTGAACTCGTCCGGGTTCTCCGACGAGCCGTAGTCCGAGGTCCAGGCCCAGCCGATGGTGAACTTGTGGAAGCGCAGCATGTCCATCACGCCGACCGACGGAATTGCCGCAGCGAACAGGTCGGGACGCTGGGTGGTGGCGGCGCCGACCAGCAGGCCGCCATTGCTGCCGCCGCCGATCGCCAGCTTTTGCGGTGACGTCACCTTGTTGGCGACCAGCCATTCGGCCGCGCCGATGAAATCATCGAAGACGTTCTGCTTGTGCAGCTTGGTGCCGGCCTGGTGCCAGGCCTCGCCGTATTCGCCGCCGCCGCGCAGGTTGGCCACGACATACACGCCGCCCATTTCCATCCAGGCCAGATTGGCCGGCGAGAAGCTCGGCGTCAGCGCGATATTGAAGCCGCCGTAACCGTACAGATAGGTCGGGTTCGAGCCATCGAGCTTGATGCCTTTTTTCGAGACGATGAACATCGGCACCCTGGTGCCGTCGCGGCTGGTGTAGAACTGCTGGCGGGTTTCGTAGTCGGCTGGATTGAAGGCCACTTTCGGCTGGCGGAACACGGTGCTGGCGCCGGTCTTCAGGTTCAGGCGGTAGATCGTGGTCGGGTTGGTGAATCCGGTGAACGAGTAGAAGGTTTCGGTGTCGGCGCGTTTGCCGGACAGGCCGCCGACGGTGCCGATGCCGGGCAGCGCGATCTCGCGCACCGGCTTGCCTTCGAGACTCACCACGCGCACGACGCTACGGGCGTCCTTCAGGTATTCGAGCACCAGCTGGTTGTTGACGATGTCGGCGCCGGCCAGGGTATCCGGGCTTTCGGCGACGATCTCTTTCCAGTTGTTTTCCGCCGGCTTGCTGACATCGATCGCGATGATGCGCTTCTTGGGCGCCTTGCGGTCGGTGCTGAAGTAGAACACGCTGCCGACGTTGTCGATGAAGTCGTAGCCGCCGTCGAAGTTGTCGATCAGGTCGACGACCTTGGCGTCGGGCTTCGACAGGTCGCGGTACGAGACGCGGTTCTTTGGCGCGGTGCCCGAGGTGGTGGTGATGATCAGGTAGCGGCCGTCGTCGGTGGTGTGGCCCGAAAAGCCCCATTCCTTCTGGTCGGCGCGGTCGTACACCAGCGTATCGGCGCTTTGCGGGGTGCCGATGCGGTGGTAGTACAGCTTCTGGAAGTAATTCACGTCGGCCAGCTTGGTCGCCTCTTTCGGCTCGTCGTAGCGGCTGTAGAAGAAGCCTTTGCCATCCTTGGTCCAGGCGGTGCTCGAGAACTTGACCCACTTGATGTGATCAAGCAGGTCCTTGCCGGTCTCGATGTCGCGCAGCTTGATTTCGTTCCAGTCCGAGCCCGAGGCCGCGATGCTGTAGGCCAGCAGTTTGCCGTCCGGGCTGACTTCGGCGCCGGCCAGCGCGACGGTGCCGTCCGCGGCCAGGGTGTTCGGATCGAGCAGCATGCGCGGCTTGTCGTCCAGCTTCCTGAGGGTGTACAGCACCGACTGGTTCTGCAGGCCGTCGTTGCGGGTGTAGAAGTAGCGGCCGCCTTCCTTGCCCGGCACGCTGTAGCGCTCATAGTTCCACAACTGGGTCAGGCGCGCGCGGATCGCTTCGCGCTGCGGGATCTGCGCCAGGTAGGCCTGGGTCACCTTGTTCTGGGCCTCGACCCAGGCCTGGGTCTCGGCGCTGTTCGCGTCTTCCAGCCAGCGGTACGGGTCGGCCACGACGGTGCCATGGTAGTTGTCGGTCTGGTCGACTTTCTTGGACACCGGGTAGGTCAGGCCGGGGCCGGCCGGGGAACAGCTTTGCGCCAGCGCCGGGGCGGCGCCGCAAGTCGCGGCCATGACGGCGGCGAGCGTGACGAGTCTCAGATGCATAGTCTTCTCGGACAGTTGAATGATGGGTCGGGCTTGTGGCCGCAGGGCATCATAGCGCGAAATGACACGGGTGGATACGGCCCGGCCGAACGCCCCGCACCGGCGGCGCGCGCGCATTCAGACACCCTGTGTGACAGCGTGTCGGCCGGCGGACCGGCGCACCCGGCGCACCCGGCGCGGCGCGGCGCGGCGCGGCGTGTAAGATGCGCGTGCTCAGGCGCGCGCGCTCAGGCGCCCGTGCCGCCCAGTAGCCGATGCGGACTTGTTTTGGAGGACAGCCAGCGCTCGACCAGTACCCGCGCCCGGCTGCGCTCGGCCGGGCTGAGCAACGCCGTGTAGTCGCTGGCCGCCGTGCTCGCCGCCAGAGCGACATCGGCCGGCGCCACTTTGCCCAGCCCCTTGCCCTGGCGCGCCAGCCAGGCCCACATGCAGGCCCGCACCGGATCGCGGGCGACGCCGCGGCCGGCCGCATACAGCCCGCCCAGATTATGCTGGGCCAGCGCATTGTCTTGCTGCGCCGCCTGGCGGTACCAGTAGGCGGCCAGCATATGGTCCCTGGGCACGCCCTCGCCGTTCGCATACATGGCGCCAAGATTGTTCTGGGCGCTGGCGTCGCCCTGCTGGGCGGCGCGCCGGTACCAGCCGGCGGCCAGGGCCGGATCGCGTGGCACGCCCTGCCCCTTGGCGTACAGCAGGCCGAGAGCAAACTGCGCATTGGCGGCGCCCGCCTCGGCCGCCTGCAGGTAGCAGGCCAGTGCGCGCGCCGGATCGGACGGCACGCAGCGCCCGCTCGAGAACAGGGCGCCGAGATCGTACAGCGCCTGGCGTTCGCCGGCCGCGGCAGCGCGTTCGAGCCAGTGCAGCGCAAGCGCCGGCTCGGCCTTGGCGCCGCGGCCTTCGGCATAGGCGAGGCCAAGATGGCGCTGGGCCAGCGCGTTGCCGGCCGCGGCGGCGTGGCGGTGCCAGTAGAGCGCCTGGGCGGCGCTGGCCGCCACGCCCAGGCCGCGCGCATACATCTGGGCCAGTTGCACCTGGGCCGGCACGTGGCCCTGCAGCGCGGCCTTGCGAAACCACGCCATGGCCAGCGCATGGCTGGCTTTGACGCCCAGGCCGTGCAGATAGCCCTGGGCCAGCTGCGCCTGCGCGCGCGCCATGCCCTGCTCGGCTGCGCGGTAGAACCAGCCGAACGCACAGGTGTGCGACTGCGGCACGCCGCGGCCCTTGCGAAACAGCAGGCCCAGGTTGTGCTGCGCCGAGCGATCGCCCTGACGCGCCGCGCGCCGGAACCAGTGCGCCGCCTGCCCGCTGTCGGGCGCGACGCCGCGGCCGTTATAGTACATGGCGCCGAGGTGGTTCTGCGCGTAGGCCAGGCCGCGCTCGGCGGCGCGGGCCATCCAGCACGCCGCCACGACATCGTCGCGCGCGACGCCATCGCCGCGCAGGTAGAGCTGGGCCAGGTTGAACTGGGCGTAGGGATCGCCGCTGCGCGCGGCGCGGTGGAACCACCGGAATGTGTCGGTGCCCTGGTGGGCGGCGTCGTGCTCCATCGAAATCCTCCCGGCTGCGGCAGGCAGTCCCATTGCTAAAATTTTAAGTAAAGCATGGGATCCGGGTTTGCGACGGCACAAACGGACGGCCCGCCGTTGATGGTGCGGCGCGGCCGTGACCGGGGCCGGCTCAGGCGGCGGCGCGCAGCACGTCGGCGGCGGCGCGGCGCTCGCGCACGGTGGCCGTGTACTTGTCGAGGAAAGCGGGGATCTTGGCGGCCGCGACCTTGTTGATCGAGACCAGCAGGCCCGGCTCGACCTGGTCGATGCCGCAGGTATGGCCGAGGTGGCGGGCTGCGTGCAGCAGCACGTCGGCGGCGACCTGGGCGTCGGCCTCGGCCCGGTGGGCGGTGCCGCGGAACGGAATGCCCAGCTGGCTCGACAGCTGGCCCAGTTTATAACTGGCCAGGCCCGGGAACAGGCGGCGCGACAGCTTCAGCGAACACACCAGGCCGGCGTGGCCCGTGCTGCGGCCCAGGCGCGCGCCCTCGGCCTTGAGGAACTTCTCGTCGAAGCTGGCGTTGTGGGCCGACAGCATATCGCCGCCGATGAAGTCGATCAGCTCGGGCACTACCTGGTGCGCCGGCGGCGCGCTGTCCACCATCTGCTGGGTGATGCCGGTGAGCTGGGTGATGAAGGACGGCACGCGCACGCCACAGTTCACCAGCGAGACATAGCGCTCGGTGACGGCGCCGCCGACGATGCGCAGCGCCGCCACTTCGGTAATGCGGTCGCCCATGTCGGGAGAAAGGCCGGTGGTCTCGAAGTCGAGCATCACCAGCGGTCGATCATACACACTCATCCTGGATCCCTATAGAGTCTTCAGCCGAACTTGCGCAGCGCGTCGAGCGCCAGCCCGGTGCCGATGCTGCCGAACAGGTCGCCCTCGACCTGGCGCGCGCCCGGCACCATGGCGCCGATGCGCTGGCGCAGCAGGCCGACGCCGCTCGAGCCGCCCGTGAAGAATACCGTATCCACCCGCTCGGGGGAAACCCCGGCATCGGCGAACAATTTACCGACCGTGGCGGCCACCTGGTCCACCAGGCCCCCGATCGCGGCTTCGAACTGGGCGCGCGCGATGTCCAGCGTCTCGGGCGGCGCCAGGCGGTCGAGCTGCAGGCGCACCATGTCGGCGTCCGACAGGCCGATCTTCGCGCCCTCGACCTGGATCGCCAGCCAGTGCCCGGCGCGCTCGTCGATCAGGTTCTGCAGGCGCGCGATCTTCGCCGGTTCGGCGGCGTCGCGCGCCAGGTCGGCCAGCTGCGTCACGCTCTTGCGCGTATACGCCTGGTTGATCGTATGCCAGGTCGCCAGGTTGAAATAGTAGCTCGACGGGATCGCGGCGCCCGAGCGCAGGTTGCTGCCGTAGCCGAGCAGCGGCATCACGCTGGCCAGGCTCAGGTATTTATCGAAGTCGGTGCCGCCGATGTGCACGCCGCCATTGGCCAGGATGTCGTCGCGGCGGTCCAGGCGCGCGGCGCGCTGCGGTCCGAGCCGCACCAGCGAGAAGTCGGACGTACCGCCGCCGATGTCGGCGATCAGCACCAGCTCCTCGCGGTCGATGCGCGCCTCGTAGTCGAAGGCGGCGGCGATCGGTTCGTACTGGAAGCCGATCTCACCGAAGCCCACCGAGCGCGCCACCTCGTACAGCGTGTCCTCGGCCAGCTTGTCGGCGGCCGGGTCGTCGTCGATGAAGAACACCGGGCGGCCGAACACGGCGTGCTGGAACTGCACGCCGGACTGCGCTTCGGCGCGGCGCTTGATTTCGCCGATGAACTGGGCCAGCAGCGCGCGAAACGGCAGCGCGCGCCCGGCGACTTCGGTCTGGCCATCGATCAGGCTGGTGCCGAGCAGGCTTTTCAGCGACCGCATCAGCCGGCCTTCGTAGCCTTCCAGATAGTCGGCCAGCGCCGCCCGTCCATAGCTGACGCGTTCGTCGTCGGCATTGAAGAACACCACCGACGGCAAGGTGGGCTTGCCGTCCTCGAGGGTCAGCAGCGCCGTCGGGGCGGAGTGCGTCGTGCCGGGTTGGTACCAGCCGACAGTGGAGTTGGACGTGCCGAAGTCAACGCCGCAAGCGTGCACCATAGGAACCTTTATCTAGAAGGGGCGGTATGGTAACAGATTCCATGCCGCATGGCTCTCCTCCTTATCTATCCCATGTCGCCTGTAAGCAAGCTCTTACAGCGACACGGCTGCACTACCGATATTGCCTTGACGATAACTTTCGCATAATGAGAGCTTGCCGTCATAGGCAGCGCAAGTAACGCGTATAACAAGAGAGCAAGGATAGTTGAGATGAGCAACACCCAACAGGCCGGCGCCGTCGTGGTTCACGGCGGCGCCGGCGCTTCACGCGAGAACGAGGATGGCTGCGTTCTGGCGGCGCGCCGCGCATTGGCGCAGCTCGAAGTCAACGGCGACGCGCTCGATGCCGCCATCGTGGCCGTCAGTACGCTCGAGGACGATGGCCGTTTCAATGCCGGCAGCGGCTCGGTGCTGTGCCTCGACGGCGCGACCGTCGAGATGGATGCCTCGATCATGGATACCCGCGGTCGCCTGGGCGCGATCGCCTGCGTGCGCTCGGTGAAAAACCCGGTGCGGCTGGCGCGCGCGGTGGCCGACACTCCGCACTGGATGCTGGCCGGCGAAGGCGCTCAGCGCTTCGCGCGCGCGATCAGCATGCTCGATAGCGCGCCGGTGTCCGAGCGCCAGCGCGCGCGGCACCGCGACACCCTGCAGCAGCTGGCCGGATCGGTGCCTGCCATGCCCGGCGTGAATAACGCGCTGTTCGAGCGCTTCTGGAACTACAACACCCCGCTGCACCTGCCCGATGGCGTGGCGTGCGACACCGTCGGTTCGGTGGTGCGCGGCGCCGACGGCCACTTCGCGGTGGCCTGTTCCACCGGCGGGTCGTCGCCATCGCTGCTCGGACGCGTGGGCGACACCCCGATCATCGGCAGTGGCTTCTATGCCGGCCCGGCGGGCGCGGTGGCGGCCAGCGGCATCGGCGAGCAGATCGTGCGCCACCTGCTGGCGCGCACCGTGTACGGCTGGATCGAGACCGGCATGCCGCTCGACCAGGCCTTGCAGCGCGGCGTCGACCTGTTCCCGGCCGGGATCGAGATCGGCCTGATCGCAGTCAGCCGCAACGAAGCCGGCGCCTGCAGCAACAGCGATATGCCTTATTCCAGGATGGTACAACGATGACCCACGCTACTACACAAAAGAACGGCCACCTGGTCATTATCGGCGGTCATGAAGACCGCAGCCACGACATGGCGATCCTGTCGCGCTTCGTCGAACTGGCGGGCGGCGCCGACGGCCGGATCGTGGTGCTCACGGCGGCCAGCCAGGTCGCCGACGAGATGTGGAAGATCTACGACGACGCCTTCGGCGCCCTGGGTGTGCGGCAGCGCGCCCACCTCGAGATCACCAGCCGCGAGGACGCCAACAACGAGGACTTCGTGCGCCGGGTGGCCGAGGCCGACGGCATCTTCATGACCGGCGGCGACCAGAAACGCCTGCTGGCCCTGATTGGCGGCACCGCCATGGACGCCGAGATGCACGCCGCCCTCAAGGTGCGCGGCGCCACGATCGGCGGCACCAGCGCCGGCGCCTCGGCCATGTCGGGCCATATGCTGGCCCAGGGCCGGGTCGAACTGCTGCCCGAAAAGGGCTCGGTGAGCCTGGGTGCGGGCCTCGGCTTCCTGCACCGGGTGGTGGTCGACCAGCACTTCTCGGAACGCCAGCGCCTTTCGCGGCTGCTGTCGGTGGTGGCCCAGAATCCCTACCTGCAAGGCATCGGCATCGACGAGGACACGGCGCTCGTGATCGAGCGCGGCGTCGGCATCGAGGTCCTGGGCGAAGGCGCGGTGACCGTGGTCGACGGCCGCTCGATGAGCACCAACGTGGCCGAGATCAAGGACCGCGCCACGCCCGAACTGATCGACGTGCGCCTGCACCTGCTGCCTGCCGGGACCAGGTACTGCCTGCCGGGGGCCGAAGGGCCGGACTGCAAGCGCCTTCCGCCCCAGTTGCTGAACTTCCTGGAAAACGTCACCAAACGGACCCCGATGTCATGAGAATCAAGGAAAAACGACTGCTGCGCGGTCCCAATCTGCATGCCGACAAGCCGTGCCTGATGGCGCTGGTGGACAACGCCGGCGCCAAGGCGCCGGGCTTCGCGGCGCGCCTGCTCGCGCTGCTGCCGGCCCTGCCGGCGCAGGCCGCCGTGCGCCTGGCCGACGACGCCCTGCTGGTCGATGCGCTCGAACCGGTCGTCATGGAGCTGCAGCGCCTGGCCGGCGCACCGGCCGACCACGGCGCCACCCTGCCCGTGCCTGGCCATCCCGCACGGCGCCGCGTGGTGTGCGGCTACGCCATCGAACAGGTGGCCGAACAGGCGCTGCGCAGCGCGATCGCGCTGCTGGGCGCGCTCGCCCAGTCGCGCCAGTTCGACCTCGACGCCGCCATCGCCGAACTGCGCGCATGCGCCGAGGACCATGCGATCGGCACCAGCACCGGCGCCGTCGTCGGCGCGGCGCAGAAGCGCGGCATTCCGGCGCTGCGCTTGACCGAATCGGCCAACCTGTTCCAACTGGGCTGGGGCAGCCGCCAGAAGCGGCTGCAGGCCACCATCACCGGCGCCACCAACTCGATCGCGGTCGGCATCGCCAGCGACAAGCAGTTGACGAAAGCGCTGCTCGAGCAGGCCGGCGTGCCGGTGCCGGACGGCGACGTGGTGACCACCGAGCAGGCCGCGCAGCGCATCGCGCGCCGGCTCGGGCGGCCGGTTGCCGTCAAGCCGCTCGACGCCAACCAGGGCAAGGGCGTGACGGTCGACTGCGCGACGCCGGACGCGGTGGCGCGGGCATTCGACGCCGCGCGCAAGCACGGGCGGCGTGTGATCGTCGAAGAACACCTGCGCGGGCGTGACTATCGCGTGCTGGTCACGGGCGGAAAGATCGCCGCCGCCTCATGGCGCCGCCCTCCGAGCGTGACGGGCGACGGCCGCTCGACGATCCGCGAACTGGTCGCGATCGAAAACCGCAATCCGGCGCGCGGCGACGGGCATACCAATATCCTGACCAGGATCCCGCTCGACGCGCTGGCGACCGAAGCGCTGGCCAGGCAAGGCCATGACCTGGAGACCGTGCTGGCGCCGAGCGTGCACGCCGACCTGCGCGGCAACGCCAACCTGTCGACCGGCGGTACCGCCGAAGACGTGACCGACCTGCTGCCCGAAGAAACGCGCGACATCTGCATCCGCGCCGCGCGCACCATCGGCCTGGACGTGGCCGGCATCGACATCGTCTGCGAAGACATCGCCAAGCCGCTGCGCGCCCAGCGCGGCGGCATCATCGAAGTGAATGCCGCGCCGGGCATCCGCATGCACCAGTACCCGAGCCGCGGCGCGCCGCGCGACGCCGGCGACGCCATCGTCGAGGCGCTGTTCGGCGGCTGCGACGGACGCATCCCGCTGGTCGCCGTGACCGGCACCAACGGCAAGACCACCACCAGCCTGCTGATCGAGCACACGGTGCGCATGGCCGGCCTGCGCACCGGGGTGACGACAACCAGCGGCGTCTACTTGAACGGCCAGCTGGCGTACGAGGGCGACTGCACCGGCTACCACTCGGCGCGCAGCGTGCTGGGCGCGCCGGATGTCGACTTCGCCGTGCTGGAAACGGCGCGCGGCGGCATCCTCAAGCGCGGCCTGGCGTACGACCGCTGCGATGTCTCGGTGGTGCTGAACGTGTCGGCCGACCATCTGGGCCTGGACGGAATCGACACGATCGAGGATCTGGCCAGGGTGAAAGCGGTCGTGGCCAAGCGCGCCTCACGCGCGGTGGTGCTCAACGCCGAGGACAGTTACTGCGTGAAGATGGCGGGCGAGCTCGCCGATGGCGTGGAGGTCGTGTATTTCGCGCTGGACGCCGAAGACCCGACGCTGCTGCGCCATGTGGAGCATGGCGGGCGCGCCGTCTACCTGCAGGATTCGACCATCGTGCTGGCCAACGGCGAACGCCACCAGGGCATGCTCGACGTGCGCGAGATGCCGGTCTCGCTGGGTGGACGCGCGCGCTACAATATCGCCAACGCGATGGCGGCGACGGCGGCGCTGACGGCCTGCGGCTTCTCTGCCATCGAGATCGCCGACGGCCTGCGCAGCTTCGTCTCGGACAACAAGCACAATCCGCTGCGCTCGAACCTGTACGACATCGACGGCGTGACGGTGGTGGTCGACTACGCCCACAACTGCGCCGCCTACGCCGCCCTGGCCGAGATGGCACGCGCGATGACGCCAGGCCGCCTGGTCGGCGTGGTCGCCGCCCCTGGCGACCGCCGCGACGCCGACTTGATCGACATCGGCCGCACCTGCGCGGCGGGCTTCGACGAGCTGGTGATCTACGAAAGCGAGAACCGCGGCCGCGCGCCGGGCGACACCGCCACGCTACTGGCGCGCGGCGCCAAGCTCGGCAAGATCGGCAACGAACAGCTGCAAGTCGAGCTGGACGTTCACCGCGCGATCCGGCTGGGCCTGTCGATGTGCCGTCCCGGCGACGTGCTGGTATTCGGCTGCGGCTCCTCGATCTCCGAACTGACCGAAGCCCTGCGCCCGACCCGCCCCGACCTCGCCCGCCGCATCGAAGCCGCCGCCATCTGACAGCAACGGCCCCACGGGCCGTTCCTCCGGCTAATCCACATTCTCCAATTAGGGTCAGAGTCGAATTGTTTGACAACTTTTGCTGATGAGCCGTTAATGCGACTCCGACCCTAATTATCTGCCGAGCAATTGGCTAATAAATCGACTCTGACCCTCATTGTTTACCAACCGATTCTGGGCAATTGCTCAATAATTCGACTCTGACCCTCATTAATTCAGGGCCGTAAAAATGCCTACAGCCACCAGTAATAAGCGGCTTGAGTACTTCCGTAGGAATTATCGACAGCCGAGCTAGGAATCGTCGGCAAAAGAGATGCCTGTATCAACAAAGTTAATTAGGGTCAGAGTCGAATTGTTTGACAACTTTTACGGCTGAGCCGCTAATTCGACTCCGCCCCTAGTTGTCCACCGAGCAATTGACCAACAATTCGACACTGACCCTCATTGAAAGTCGGGCGAATTTGGGCAATTGCTCGATAAATCTACTCTGACCCTGGAGGGTTTCAGGCGGTTTGGGCGGCGATCAGGTCGGCGCTTTCAGGGTCGGTGACGCGGATGGCGTCGACGAATACCTGCAGCGACGAGCCACAGGCGAAGACCAGGACGTCGCCCGGCTGGCACAGGCTCAGGCCCAGGCGGATCGCTTTGCCGACCTCGAGTTCGCGGTGCAGGGTGTCGGTCTTGCCGACGGCTTCCTCGGCGCCAGCCAGGATCAGGTCGACGGCTTCGCCGACGGCGCGGCCGCGGCTTTGCGATTCGTAGACCACGAGTTCGTCGAAGCGGGCGCCGCAAACCCGGCCGACCTCGCGCAAGTCGCTGTCGCGGCGGTCGCCCGGGGCGGTGACGATCCCGACTAGCTGGCCCGGGAGCATGCCGCGCGCCATGTCGGCCATGGCGGCGTAGGCGGCCGGATTGTGGGCGTAGTCGACGATGACCGTCACCCCGCGTACGTCGAACATATTGGTGCGCAGCGGATTGGTGCGGCCGTTCGAGACGAAGGTCGACAGGCCGGCGGCGATCTGCAGGTTGCTGAAGTCGGCCGCCATCAGCGCCGCGGCCGCGGCCAGCGCATTGGCGATGTTGAAGCGGGCCAGCCCGCCGAAGGCCACCGGCATGCTCTCGATCTTGATCACGGCCTGCTGGATGTGCCCATCCGCGACCACCACCGCATTGTCCTGCAGGTAGGCGCCGCGGCCGCCGTCCTCCAGGTGCTTGAGCAGCACCGGGTTGTCGGCGTCCATCGAGAAGAACAGCACCTCGGCGCCCGGCTTCACGCGGCGCGCCATCTGCACGCACAGCGCGTCCTCGGCGTTGAGCACCACCGCCTTCGAGGCCGACTGCGCCACCACCGCCTTGACCTGCGCCAGGTCCTCGACCGTGTCGACGCCGTCCAGGCCCAGGTGATCCGCCGCGATGTTCAGCACGACCGCCACGTCACAGCGGTCGTAGGCCAGGCCGCGCTTGAGGATGCCGCCGCGCGCCGTCTCCAGCACCGCGATCTCGACTTCGGGCGCGCCCAGCACCGTGCGCGCCGACCAGTAGCCGGTGCAGTCGCCCTTGACGATCTGCTTGCCGTCGATGAACACGCCCTCGGTGGTGGTCACGCCGGTCACCTTGCCCGCCATGCGCGCCGCGTGCGCGACCAGCAGCGTGGTGGTGGTCTTGCCGTTGGTGCCGGTCAGCGCGATCACCGGAATGCGCCCGTCGGATGCGCCCATCAGGCCGTCGACGATTGCTTCGCCGGCGTCGCGCGGCTTGCCGGCGCTCGGGTATTCGTGCATGCGGATGCCTGGCGCGGCGTTGACTTCGATGACGGCGCCGCGCTGCGCGGCCAGCGGCAGGGCGATGTCCTGGCACACGATGTCGATGCCGGCCACGTCCAGGCCGATCTTGGCGGCGGCGCGCACGCACAGCAGGCGGGTCGAGTCGGGCAGCAGGTCGGTCACGTCTTCGGCGGTGCCGCCGGTCGACAAATTGGCGTTGCCGCGCAGTTCGGCCACCACGCCCACCGGCAGCACGCTGTCGAACTCGAAGCCCTGGCGCGACAGCATGTCGGCCGCATGCTCGTCCAGCGCGAGGCGCGTCAGGATGGTCGCATGGCCGGCGCCGCGCGCCGGGTTGGCGTTCTCGATCTCGACCAGCGCGCGGATCGTGCGCACGCCGTCGCCCACCACATGGGCGGGCCGGCGGCGCGAGGCGGCGGCGACCCGACCGCCCGCCACCAGCACGCGATAGTCGCTGCCCTCGACATGGCGCTCGACGATGATGCGGCGCCCATACTGGCGCGCGAAATCGAAGGCGCGCGCGACGTCGTCCGGCGTCGTGCAGTCGACCGTCACGCCCTTGCCCTGGTTGCCGTCCAGCGGCTTGAGCGTCACCGGCCCTGCCAGGCGGCGCGCCACGCGCTGCGCCGATTCCACCGTCGTGACCACGTCGCCATCGGGCACAGGCACGCCGGCTTCCTTCAGCAAGGCCTTGGTCAGCTGCTTGTCGCTGGCGATCTTGACCGCGATGAAGCTGGTGTCGCCGGTCGTGGTGGCCTGCAGGCGCTTCTGCTTGACGCCCCAGCCGAGCAGGAACAGATTGGCTTCGTCGGTGATGCGCTGGACCGGCACCCCGCGTTCGTGGGCCGCCGCCAGCACCGACGCGGTGCTGGTGCCGATCGCGTAGCGGCCGGCGATCTCGCGCAGTTCTTCCACGCGCGGCGCCAGTTCGAAACCTTCGCCGCGCGCCAGCGCCCCGACCAGGTCGAGCGCCAGCTCGAAGGCCGGCTGCGCCAGCTTTTCGCACGCATACGCGCAGACGATGCGGAACTGGCCGGGGTGGCCGCCCACCGGGCGCGTGCGTCCATAGCTGGCCGGGGCGCCGGCCAGGGTCTGCAGTTCGAGGGTCACGTTTTCGATCACGCGGCCAAGATAGGTGCCTTCGGCCAGGCGCTGCGCGAAGCCGCCCGGCTGGCCATCCGGCAGGCGCTCGCCGCGCAGCGACGGCAGCAATTCGAGCAGCGCCTGGTTAAAGCCGGGCAGCTCGGTGGTGGACTTGCCGTACAGGTCCTGCAGGTCGACCACCGACAGTAGGCATGGCGAGTCGGCGTGGACGTTCGGTCCGCGCAGGAAGCGTTGTTCGAGGATTTGCACGTGTGATTCCTTGTAATAATCGTTCTTGTCATGTAGCCGCGGCCGGCGCACGCTCTCTATCGCGCGCCGGCCGCTTGTCGCACTGTGCAGGCGGGTCAGGCGTCGAACAGTTGCGTGTACATACGGGTGGCCATCAGGCCCACCGCCGTATGGTGTACTTCGGGAGACAGCAGGCGTCCCAGCAGCTGCATCGCTTCGGGCTTGCCGTTGGCGGCGGCCACCTGCTGTTCGAGCAGGCGCAGTTCGTTGCCGGTATCGAGCTCGTTCATATTCGGGTGGCGCCGGATCAGGCCACGCACCGGGTGCGCCTGTCCTGGCTGCGCGCCCTGCCCCAGCTGGTCGAGCGTGCGCTGGCGCGCGCGCGCGGTCAGCACACGTTGCGCACTGGCCGGCTTGCCGTCGGCGGTGGACGTGATCCAGTCGCGCAGCACCTGCAGCTCGTAGGCGTTGAAGACGCCGAACATCTCGGCGCGCTCGCCCTCGACCAGGCGCCAGAACCGGCTATGCTCGACCTCTTCGCCGCGCTTGATCCAGCCGGCCTGCTCCAGCGCGGCGAGGAAGGCGGGGATCTGCTGCGGCTCGGCCAGCCAGTCGTTGACCGAGCGGCCGGCCACGCGGCAGTAATCCGAGTGCATGTTCTTGCCCACGCTGCTCTTGGCGGCCAGGATGCCCACCAGCTCCGCTTCCAGGTCGAACTCGCCGATCACCGAGGTGGTGCTGGCGCCCAGTTCGTTCAGGCGGTAGCCATCGACGACGCGCTGCCAGAAGGCGTCCTGCTCGCCGACGCGCGGCATCAGGTCGTGCAGCGCCTGGACCGCCTTGCGCGCATGGCCGCTGGCGGCGTTATCGACCGTCACGTGCAGCGTGAAGTAATACGGGTCGATGCCCAGTTCGTTCAGCTCGTAGGACGTGATCAACAGGTGCAGCGGCAGCTGCTCGTAACCCAGGTTGTAGCCGATCACCTCGGGCAGGAATTGTTCGGCATGATGGCCAAGGGCCAGCTGCAGCGCACCCTGCAGGAAGTGGTCGTCGCCCAGGTCTTCCCAGCTTTCGCAGCCGTGGGTGGCCAGCAGCTTGCGGTACAGGGTGACGTGGTTCTTGTCCGGCAGTCCGTCGCCCAGTTCTTCCAGATAGGTCTTGATCAGCGGGCGGAAGGCGACATCGTCCCACTGGCGCGTCAGGCCATACAGCCAGGCGCCGTCGACCAGCTTGGTCGGGGCCACACCCTTGATGAAGTACAGCGCGTGCGCGCGCGACGAGAAATAGCGGCGCGGGGCGCCGTTCTTGCGCGCGGCAAGGTAGTCGCGGTACTGCTGGCCGACGATCTCGGTGCGTTCCTCGATCCAGGCCTGCAGCTGGTCCAGGCTGGACGGCAGGTCGGACGGCAGCTCGCGCGCGAGCGCGATCTGGCCGGCCACGAAGTCGCGGGCGTGTTGCGGCGTCGACGACGGCTCGGCATACAGCGATAAATACAGCTTCTTCGCGCCTGCGGAGGTGGCCTGCGGCGCGGCCTGGATGCCTGGGGCATCGGCTAACAGCATTGGAGTCATGTCTCGAATCTTGTAAACTGTCCTATGGACGAATAGCTACATTATCCAAGCTGAACCACGTTGCCGACATCGGTAGGCGCGCTGCGAAGATGTAAGATAGGGATTACAAAATGCTATCTTGCATTGCAATACAGGCTAGCCTTCACGTCAATGCACCACCCGCTCAAGCCCCCTGCTGGCGCACACCGCGCGCGAGTTCTCCCGCCTCCTGGTCGCCCTTGCCGATCGCCTCCTGATACTGGTTCGCCTGCTGGTCGACGATATGCGGCGGGAACGGCGGTATGTTCGGATCGGCCACCACCTCGAGCACGAACGGGCGACCGGCCGCCAGCGCCTGGTCCCAGGCCGCACCCAGCCGCTCCGGATCCTCTACCCGCACGCCGTCCAGGCCCAGCATGCGCGCGTACTCGGCATACGAGAAATCGGGCAGCTGCTGCGACGGTTCGTATTTCGGCTCGCCCTGCATGCCGCGCTGCTCCCAGGTCACGAAGTTCAGGTCGCGGTTGTTCAGCACCAGCACGATGAAGGTCGGCTCGCGCCAGTCGCGCCAATGGCGCGCGACCGTGATCAGGCCGTTGATCCCGTTCATCTGCATCGCGCCGTCGCCGGCCAGTGCAATCACCGGCCGGTCCGGATGCGCCATCTTGGCCGCCATTGCATACGGTAGCGCCGACCCCATGGTCGCCAGGCCGCCCGACAGCGACCCCATCATTCCACGGCGCAGGCGCAGGTGCAGCGCATACCAGGCCGACACCGAGCCCGAGTCGCCAGTCAGGATCACGTTGTCCGGCAGCCGCGGCGACAGCTCGCTGAAGGCGCGCTGCGGATTGACCGGCGTGCCCGGCTCACGCGCGCGCTCGTCCAGCACGCGCCAGCTCTCGCGCACCTCGGCTTCGATGCGCTGGCGCCAGGCGCGCTCCGGCTTGCGCCGCAGCAGCGGGATCAAGCTGCGCAAGGTGGCGGCCGCATCGCCCGCGAGGTTCACCTCCATCGGATAGCGCAGCGCGAGCATGGTCGCGTCGATATCGACCTGCACCCCGCGCGCCTGGCCTTCCGGCGGCAGGAATTCGGCGTAGGGAAAACTCGACCCGACCATCAGCAGCGTGTCGCACTCCTGCATCATGCGCGCGCTGGCCTGGGTGCCGATCATGCCGATGGTGCCGGTGCAGAAAGGCAGGTCGTCAGGCACCACGGCCTTGCCCAGCAACGCCTTGGCGATGCCGGCGCCGAGCAGCTCGGCCACCTCGACCAGTTCGTCGTGCGCGCCGTGGGCGCCGGCGCCGGCCAGGATCGCGACCTTGGCGCCGGCGTTGAGCACGTCGGCGGCCGCCCGCAAGGCCTCGGCGGGCGGCACCGGCGCCTCCAGCGCCGCGCCGACACCGGAGAAGGTGTAGCCGTGTTCGCGCGGCGGCCTGGGCGCCGCGTCTTCTTCCTGCAAGTCGCTGGGAACGATCACGCAGGTCACGCAGCGCCGCGCCTGGGCAATGCGCATCGCGCGGTCGACCAGGTGGCGCACCTGCGCCGGCGTGCGCGCCTCTTGAACGAACTCGCCGGCCACGTCCTTGAACAGGGTGACCAGGTCGACCTCTTGCTGGTAGTGCGCGCCCAGCGCCGAACGTTGCTGCTGTCCGACGATGGCCACCACGGGCTGGTGATCGAGCTTGGCGTCGTACAGGCCATTGAGCAGGTGGATGGCGCCGGGGCCGGACGTGGCCAGGCAGACCCCGACCTCGTGCGTGAACTTGGCGTGGCCGGTAGCCATGAAGGCCGCCATCTCTTCGTGGCGGCACTGAACGAAGTCGATCGCATCCTGGCGCCCGAAGGCGGCCACGATGCCATTGATGCCGTCGCCCGGATAGCCGTAGACGCGCCGTACGCCCCACTGGCGCAGGCGCTCGAGGATGAAGTCTCCCACGGTGCTGGTCATGCGCATTCCTTTCGCTGGCTGGACAGGCCCGTACGGCGTTGCGGCGGGCCAGGCAGCCTACTGTATGCCTGCGAAAGCGCGCCGACCGTGCGCCAGCGTCCACACGCGGGCCATCGCCGCGCGCGCGTCAGGGCCGGGCGCCGAGCTCCAGGTCGGCCACCAGGCCAGCATCGGACAGGCGCACCGGCGCCGCGCCGGCGAGCAGCATGCGCGTCATGGCGCGCGCGCCGTCGCCTGGCGCCACCTCGACCGCGCGTACGGCTTCGGCCACGATCAGCACCTGGAAGCCCGCCTGCATGGCGTCGAGCGCGGTATTGAGCACGCAGTAGTCGGTGGCCAGGCCGCACACGGCCACGCGGCCGATGCCGCGCGCGCGCATGGCGTCGGCCAGGCTGGTGCCGTTGAACGCCGAATACGCGTCGACGTCGACCGTATCGGCCTTGGACACGACGATCGCGTCGCCAGGCAGCGCGAGCTGCGCCGCGAAGCCGGCGCCTTCGGTGCCGGCGACGCAATGCGGCGGCCACGGCCCTCCCTGGGCGCCGAACGAACAATGCAGAGCAGGATGCCAGTCGCGCGAGGCGTACACCGGCAGGCGGTGCGCGCCGTAGAGCGCGATGAGGCGGTTGATCGGTCCGATCACCTGGTCGCCATGCGGCACGCCGAGGCTGCCGCCGGGGAGGAAGTCGACCTGCAGGTCGACGATCAGGAGGGCGTCGCCCTGGCCGAGCACGATGGCGCTCATGGGTATCTCCACATCGACAGACGCAGGAAGGCTGCGTGGTGGGCGCCAGCGTAACATGCGGCGCCACTGTTCGCACGGCAGGCGGCGGACCGCGCGGCAGGCCGGGCCGGCCCGCCGCACGGGACTGCGCTTACTGCGGCTTGTTGAGCAGCGAACGCTTGCGCGCGTAGCCGAAATACACGACTGCGCCGATCGCCAGCCACACCGCGAACGCGAGCCAGGTATGCCACGACAGGAACGACATCAGGGTCAGGCAGAACACGATCGCCAGGCCCGGGATGACCGGCACGCCCGGGCAGCGGAAGGCGCGCGGCAGGTCGGGACGCTTCTTGCGCAGCACGATCACGGCGACCGAGACCAGCGTGAACGCGGCCAGCGTGCCGATATTGACCAGTTCGGCCAGCACCGTCAGCGGCACCACGGCGGCGATCAGGCCGAAGATGATGCCCACCAGCCAGGTAGCGAAGAACGGGGTGCCGTACTTTGGATGCACTTTCGACAGTTTGGCGGGCAGCAGGCCATCGCGCGACATGGCGAACAGGATGCGGGTCTGGCCGTAAGCCATCACCAGGATCACGGTGCTCATGCCCAGGATCGCGGCCAGGTCGACGAAGCCGGCAACCCAGTCCTCGCCCGCCACTTGCAGCGCCAGCGACACCGGATGGTCGACGCCCTTGAAGTCCAGGTGCGGCACGATGCCGGTCATGATCGCGGCGACCACGACGTACAGGATGGTGCAGATCACGAGCGAACCGATGATGCCGATCGGCAGGTCGCGCGCCGGGTTCTTCACTTCTTCAGCGGCCGAGGTCACGGCGTCGAAGCCGATGAAGGCAAAGAACACCAGCGCTGCGGCGCTCATCACCCCACCCATGCCGTAAGGCATGAACGGCTCCCAATTATCGGGCCGGACGTGGCCGACGCCGACCGCGATGAACAGCAGCACGACGCCGATCTTGATCACCACCATCACATTGTTCAGGCGCGCCGATTCGCGCATGCCCAGCGACAGCAGGCCGGTCAGCGCGATCATGATCAGGAAGGCCGGCAGGTTGAACAGGGTGTCGATGCCGGGACGGGCGCCGGGCGCGGCGGTGAGCGCCTCTGGCAGCACCAGGCCGAAGCCCGACATCAGCGACTGGAAGTAGCCCGACCAGCCCACCGCCACGGTCGAGGTGGCGAGGCCGTACTCGAGCAGCAGGTCCCAGCCGATCATCCAGGCGACGAATTCGCCCAGTGTGGCATAGCTATAGGTATAGATGGAGCCGGCGACCGGGACGGTCGAGGCGAATTCGGCGTAGCACAGGGCCGCGAAGCAGCAGGCCAGTGCGGCGATGGCGAAGGAGAGCGTCAGCGCAGGGCCGGCCGTGACGGCGCCCGTACCGGTGAGCACGAAAATGCCCGTGCCGACGATGGCGCCAATACCGAGCAGGATCAGGTCGGTGGGGCCGAGCACCTTCTTGAGTCCGCCCGGCTTGGCGCTGGCAGCCAGCATGGCATCCAGGTTTTTGGTTCTAAAAATACTCACTACGTGTTCTCCAATCAAATAATGGTGTGGTCCCGCGTCTTGTCATTGCGCCGCGTCCGCAGGTCATGCGAACGCGCTCTCGAGATCCCGCCTGTTGGGCTGGCGTGCCTGACTTGAAACCGCTGTCGTTACACCTGCAAACTGTCAAGTTTTTGCAGACGTGCAAATATAACCAGAATGCTGGTGTGAATCAAAGCAAACCGAGAATTCTTCTGCAATTTACGTGCCCGGGAGAAATTTCTGGCTCAAACACCCCAACGTTGCGTAAACAGCGCGCAGCATGGCACCGTCCTTGATTTCCGCAAATCAACACTTGATAATGGGCTCACTTCCCTCCGCCCGTCCTTCCATGGCGTCTTGCGCCTACCGGATACACCAGATTGCCATGACCGCCCTGCCCGGACGCCCTCTCACACCGACCTCGACTCTGGCGCTCGTGCTGCTGGCGGCCGCGCTCGCGGGACCGGCACAGGGGGCGCCCGACCCGCGCACGCGGCTGGGCGAGATCGCGCTGCTGGCAGAGGACGATAACGCCCGCGCTCGCACCATCCTTGTGCATGAAGGCCCGACCCTGATCGCCACGGCGCCCTATCCGGTGCGCATACAGTATCTGCGCCTGCTACGCCGTGTGCAAGCCGATGCCGGGAACTTCCGCGACGCCTTCGAGACGAACGAGCTGATCATTCGCCTGGCGAAGGCCGAACGCGACCCGCTCAATACCGCGCTGGCCAGCCTGGGACGCGTACTGCGCTTGATCGAGAATAACGATCCGGCCGGCGCGCTGGGCTTGCTGGAAACGCTGGGCGCGCGCTACCGGGCGCTCGGTAGCCTCGAGTTTACTGCCGGCCACGAAGCCCTGTACGGCATGGCCTACAGCGCGGTCGGGCAGCACTCCCGCGCGCTCGGGTATTTCCTGCGCAGCCTCGACCTGCTGCGGATGCATCCGGAACTGTGGAGCCCGCGCGAGGCCGACATCCAGCTGGCGATGGCGCGCATGTACGTCAATGCGCGCGACCCGGCGCGTGCGCTCGACACCTTGCGCGAGATCCGCGCGGACAATCGACGGCTGCCGCCGCGCACCGCGGCCGCGGTCGCTTTCTTCGAGGGCCGCGCCCTCGTCGCACAGGACAAGCTCGACGACGCCCTGGTCGCCTTCAATCGCGCGCTCGACCTGGCGCAACAGCACGAGCTGATCTCGACCGAGGCCAATGTGCTGGGCAATATTGCCGACGCCCACCTGAAGGCGCGCCGCTACCGGGAAGCCGAGCAGGCGGCGCGCGCCGCACTGTCGCCGGCCGCACGCAGCGAGGATCGGATCAGCCTGCACATGGCGAAGGCCAACCTGGGCTTCGCCCTGTTCGCCCAGGGCAAGCACGAGGGCCTGGTGCAAGTCGACGAAGTGATCGCCGCCATGCGCCGGGCGGGCGCCATGTCGACCGTCGGGCGCATGCTGGCCGAGAAGAGCCAGGCGCTGGAAGACGCCGGGCGCTATCGCGAAGCGCTGGGCGTGACGCGCGAGCGCGAGGCCGTGACCCAGCAACTGGCGCTGGACGAGCGCAACAAGGCGGTCACGGCGCTGCAGGAGCAATTCCAGTCGCGCGAGCGCGCCACCCAGATCGAGTCGCTGCGCCAGGACAACGCGGTCAAGGACGCCGAACTGCGCCACCGCAAGCTGCTCCAGGCGGGCGCCCTGTTCGGCGCCTCGCTGGCGTTTGCCCTGACCGCCGGCGTGCTGTGGATGTACCGCAAATCGGTGCGCACCTCGCGCCGCCTGGCCGACCTGAACCACGAGCTGGCCTACCGCTCGGACCACGACCCGCTGACCGGACTGTTCAACCGCCGTTCGTTCCAGGACCGGATGCGCAGCCGCACCGGCGAGGCGGCGCCGCGGCTCGACGCCGCCGATTGCTTCACCTTGCTCGACATCGACCACTTCAAGCGCATCAACGACGAGCACGGCCACGCGGCCGGGGACGCCGTGCTGGTCGAAGTCGGCAAGCGCCTGCGCAGCGCGATGCGCGAATCGGACATGGTGCTGCGCTGGGGCGGCGAGGAATTCCTGGTGTATTCGCAGGGCGTGACGCCAACCCAGCAGCCGCTGCTGGTACAGCGGATCCTGGATGCGCTCGCGGCCAGGCCGGTCGTGCTCGACGACGGCACCGAACTGCGCATCAGCGCCACCGCCGGCGCCGTATCCCTGCCGTTCGAGCCGGATGATGAACCCGATCATGTTGCCCAGTTCGATTGGGAACAGGCGATTGCCCTCGCCGACCGCGCCCTGTACAAGGGCAAGGAGGCGGGCCGCAACCGGGGCTATATCGTGGCGGGCATGCGCCGGCCCGAGGGCGCGCTCGAACTCGACCTGGTGCTGCCCGGCGAGCGCGCCTGAGGCGGCCGTTATCGGGTAGGCTGGCGCCTCCAGCGGCCATCCTGCACGAAAGAAGACGCCCTTGTCCGACCACCCTCCCGCTGTCTTGTCCAGCCCGAAGCCGAAGCCGAAGCTGCGCCGCGGGCGCCGCATCGTGCTGCGCGGCGCCGCCTCGCTGGCCGGGCTGGCGCTGGCGCCTGGCGCGCGCGCCGGGCGGCCCCTGCCGAAGGTGCCCTATGTGACCACACCGCAGGATATTGCCCTGCGCATGCTGGCGATGGCGCAGGTCGGCGAGGACGATGTGGTGTACGACCTCGGCTGCGGCGACGGCCGCATCGTCATCGCGGCCGCCCGCCTGCACGGCGCGCGCGGGGTCGAGATCGACCTCGATCCGGCGCGCATCGCCGAGGCCAAAGCGCATGCGCGCCGGTGGGGCGTGCAGGACCGGGTGCGCTTTCGACGGGCCGACCTGCTCAAGACTGACTTCAGTCCGGCCACGGTGGTCATGCTCTACCTGCTGTTCGAGGTCAACCTCGCGCTCATGCCAATCCTGTGGCGGCAGTTGCGGGTCGGTGCGCGCGTCGTCTCGCACGACTTCCACATGGGTGCGCAGTGGCCGCCGGAACAGATCGTGCGGATGCGCGACAAGACCCTCTATGCCTGGACCATTACCCCGGAACTGAAACAGGCGCTTGCAGGCTCGCCTTGACCTGCGCGAGGCGGGCGTCGGCCACTTCGCGGCCATACTTGGAGTCGCGCATGGCCATATGCCAGTGGCCGATGGCGCGTTGCAGCTGGTGCTCGTCGGAAGCGGCCCCGATCTGGCGAATCAGGTCGGCGGCGATCGGGCCAAGGCAGGTTTCGGCGCTGCGGATCAGGATGGATTTTGCAGAAGACAGACGCGCCGGATCGGCTGGCGCAGCGGCGGGCGCTGGGGCTGGCGTTGGCTTGGGCGTTGGTGTGGGCGCTGATGTTGGCGCTGACGCTGGTGTTGGCGCTGACGCTGGCGCTGGCGTTAGTGTTGACGCTGGCACCGGTGTTGGCGTCGGCGTCGCGACGGCTACGGCGACCGTCACGATCATGTCCAGCGCTGTAAGCTCATCGAGGATGGCGGCGAGCTGCTCGGCCGGGACCAGCGAGGTCAGCGACTGCGCCGGCTTGCGGCCGTCGAGCATGATCAGCACGCTGCGCTGCCTGGTGCTCAGGCTGGCGCCACGCTGGGCAACTTCGGCCCTGCCCTTGTCCGTCTTGGCGAAGATGGCCGTGGCAAGCGCGGACGCGGTGAAAGTGGGTGCGGCAAGCATGGGCTTCTCGAATCTGACAATGGCCTGATTCTATGAAGCAATTATTACAGCGGTATGTCCACGCGCAAAGTGCGCCCATAAATGCAAAGGCGCTGTCATCGTTACCTGTTGATGACGCCGAATGCGATGCGTAACAATTGTTCGACGGAAGTGATCCGCTCGCCATCGAGCGCCCAGCGCCACCCCAGGTAGTTGGGAAGACGGTTCGAGACCACGCCATGGAAACGCGCCAGCCATGCGCGAATCGGCTGTGGTAGGCATTCACGTTTTGTACATGGATGACGCCTTCGATGCTTCTGCGCACCCGTTGTCCCGCGCTCAGGTTGACCCATCGGTGCGCAATGCGATGCGTTCGCGCGAAAGCCTGATAGGCAGCGTTGGCATCGGTGACGAGCAATGCCTGGGGATCGAGTTTGGGTAGCAAGTGTTCGGTCAACTGGGCTGGCTTCAAGGCGCCACGTCCGGTGACGGCGTCGACCGTCGCACCACTGCGATCGCGCGCCACCAGAATACAGTCGAGCTCGCGGGAAATGCCGCGACGGCTTGCCCGGCCGCCACGCTTGCGCGCCTTGCGGTCGAGCGTGCGCGAGCCTTTCTGCGATTCGAGCAAAAATAGCTCGTCGGCTTCGACGATGCCCGTCAATT
>Ga0265780_10002690_pt1 | contig 23867 bp, 23 predicted proteins | sample P1T30metagenome_FD_192432 | JGI IMG/M metagenome (GOLD analysis project Ga0265780, IMG submission 192432) | Plant litter microbial communities from East Loma Ridge, Irvine, California - P1 T30 | ecosystem: Environmental > Terrestrial > Plant litter > Unclassified | place: USA: California... | reverse complement strand
TCACCGGGCTGAATGTCGGCCTGCACTGCCGCCTGCCAGCCGGTCGGGAGGATGTCGGAGAGGAACAGCAGCTTCTCGTCGTCGATGCCGTCGGGCACCTTGACGTGCGTCGTGTCGGCGAACGGTACCCGCAGATACTCGGCCTGCCCGCCGGGATAACCGCCGGTGAGGTGCGTGTAGCCAAAAAGGCCCGCCGTCCGGTGGCCAAAAACCTTGTCGCCCAGTTCGCCCTTCCGGTTCGTCCGCTGGCATACCGAGAAGTTGCCGCGCCGGCACTGGTCGCATTCACCGCACTGGATCGTGAAGGGGATGACGACGCGGTCGCCCTTCTTGAGCGTGCCCTTCGCCGCGCTGCCGACCTCGACGACCTCGCCCATCGACTCGTGGCCGAGGATGTCCCCGGGCAGCATCGCGGGGATGAGGTTGTGAAAGAGGTGAAGGTCTGAGCCGCAGATCGCGCAACTCGTCACCTTGATGATCGCGTCGCGGGGGTGCTCGATCTCAGGATCGGACACCGTGTCGTGACGGACGTCTTCCTTGCCGTGCCAGACTAGAGCTTTCATGGGTGCGCTCCCGAGTCTCTGTGCCCGCCCCCGACCCTGAATTCTCCTATTTGACATTCAGCTCAACGACTTAGGTTAGGCCAACAAGATTTTCCAACATGGCCCGTTCTGCACCATTAGACGCCGGCGAGAGTGGCCTCAGCCGACCAGTTGGCCGCCATATGGCCAAGGTCCGCCGCATTGTCCGACGGACGCATCACATCATCCTTCGTCTTTTCGAGGGCAGTGAGCCGCACCGAGACCGTCTGCAGACTAGGCTGAATGACTGACCGCTTATGAGAAGCTGAACGATGCGCCTGAACGGCTATCTCTGGGTCGACAGCCGTCGGAAGGTAGCCCCCGCACTCAGGTTCGAAGGGCCGAGGCCGAACGTCCCAAAAGGGCGTCAGAGGAAATTCGCCTGATAGGCAGTTGCCATAAGTGACACATGCGCTTGGAGAGGGGGCCGTAGCTCGAAAGCCTTCGGTTCTCGCGCAAAGTTCCACACCCGGACCAGTCGCCAATCCTCGCGCCGCTCATCAGCGACGGCGAGCTCGTTTCGAGTGATATGAAAAGGGGTGCGCTCCCACCCATTTGTGGTCTTCACCTCGATCAGCCGATCGCTGCCGTCGGCGCCGAAGCTCAGGATGTCATAGCCAGCACCATCACCATCGACATGCGACACCCAGCGGATGCGCTCAGCGAGATCGGTCCTGCCAGCGGCGAGCAGATTGGCTCGCTCATGGGCGAGAACACGCTCCTCACCGGCGCGGCCCAGCGCACGATTACGTGCGTCGCGTTCAGCCACATCGTATTTTCGGGCAATCGCGCTCATCTGCTCGAGTTCGTCCGGTGGCGGCGCGTTGCTGTGCGTCGGAGGAGGACCGATCCATAGCATTGCCTCTTCTCGAAGCGCTGACGGCGCCATCGTCATCCGCGCTGCCGGTGCGAGCCAATCCGGATGCTGGTTAAGCCAGCGCACGACAGCGTCGACCAGCGAAGCCTGGAAATTGAAGGCCGGCTTGTAACCCGGAATCCAGTCCTCACCGAGACCCTTGAGCACGGCGCTGATGTTCTGATGCTTGTATTCGATCGAGCCACGTGGACGGCCGATCACGACCTGCAGGAGGCGGTTATGCTCGGCCTTGCTGTAGGTGCGCCCGACGATATCGGCAGCGAGCATCGCAAAATAATCCGCGACGATCGCATCGTTCTGTTCGTCCGTCCAATCACCAGCCACCGGCTTGTCCTGCCAGAGTGCTGGGGGGCGACGGGTTCGAGGCAATGGGCGAATCGATCATAGCGCGCGGGCTGCTTCAGCCCTTGGGCCAAGGAAGGAGGCGAGAGCAGCGCACACATCGGCCAAGCTGCCTGGATCTGCGCCAAGATCGCGCTTGAACGCCTCCCACTGCTGCACCTTCGCGGGATCCTCGCCGAAATCGGATGTGAGAGCGTCCGGAAGCTCAGCTGGAATGGCCGTCTCGCGACGGTCGAACGTCGCCTTGATCGCACGAACCAGCCGATCATCCTCAAAGTCAAAGGTCGTCGCCAGCAGCCAGATGTCGTAGAAATCCTTCATGCGCGAGTTCGCGCGGCCGAGCGCGACCATCGCCTGAAACTTCTCGGCGATCACTGTCTCGCGGGCATAGGCGCGCAGCTTCGGTGCAGGCTGATCGAGCAGGGTTGGATATTCGAGCAGTTCGGCGCCGGGTTCCAGCGCGTCGCCGAAGCCGACATCGATCGCAACGGGTACGCGTGCGCCGCCAACATCGGCGACGGCACGCAGGCGAACGCCACCATAGTCGAGCGCTTCGCGAATGCGGTCGACACGTAGGGTATCGGGATTGAACAGGATCCCATCATCGACGTCGATAGAGAGAATCTCGCGAAACGTGGCCTGCATCGCGTCAGGGTCCGGATCGCCAAACCCGAGCAGATCGAGATCACGCGTTGGGCGGGCAGGGTCGTCGAACCAGGTAGTGAGAAGCATGGCCCCCTTGAGGACGAACCGCTCGGCGTGACCTGAGACGCTAAGCCGATACAGAAGTCGCTCGAGCGCGAAGCGGACGAGGATGAGATCGAACGGCTGACCTGAGGCGCGAGCTTGGTTGAGCAGCTTTGCGCGAACCGAGGCTCCAAGGTTGGCGCGCTTCTCAGCCATCGAGCGTGAGCGTTTCGAGATAGGGGGCCATTAGTGACCAAGCGCCTCGTTCACGCGCGCATTCTGCAATGGCCGCCGGCATCGCTTTGCGTTGCCGCAGCGTCTCGCGCAGCGCCTCAATCGCAACGTTGAGGCCGACGGACTTCCGATGGCGGAAGCAGTCGACAAGTGTGCGCGGGATCGTGAACATCCGAACACTGACGTTCTCGATCACATGGGTCTCGACGTCTGATTGTAGAAGCCTGTTCGACATCCGCACGATCCTGAGACGCGGGCCATGCTCGACGGGAGCCCACTCCTTGGTCCCGATCGCCATCCAGACCTTGCGGGGCATCTGATCTGTGAGTTCGTGATAGGCGAGGGCGGAAGTAAGACAGACCACACCCTTCGGTACCCGCTTCGCAGCCTCCGCGAGATCATGGTTGGTATCGATCTGTGCATCGGCAAGCTGGTAGAGGCCACGCGACAGGCGGAGCACAGCGCCGTCGGTAAGCAGGCGGGCCATAGTAGTTGCGGCTACGCCTTCAGCGGCAAGCTCGCTGATACGCATCATGCCATGCCGAGCGAGCAGGCCACGAGCCCGCTCAGCTTGCGTCTCAGGCGTGTTATGTTTCCTCGGAGGTTGGTTCATAATTACCGAGGTTTTATAACGTGGCGCTTGATCGAGCAAGCAATCGAATCTCAAGCTGTCGAACCTACGCGACCTTGCTGGCCGAGGGTGGAGCGCGCCGACCCGCCGCCTTAAATCGGCGCGCTCCTGTAGTGTCACGCCGCGTTGGCGACGTGCAGCTAGCCATATGACGGCTAGCCTAGCGGGCTCCATGCGGGTTCGCCGCCATTCCCGCCACCGCCCTTGATCCGCCCGACGCGACGGCTTCTCCGACGGTCCCGGCGCTTATGGGTCCCGGTCCCCAGTCTCGCTTCACCTCAGGCCGACGACTGATCGAGCGACGTCGCCTGCACGATGGAACGAAAATTCTCGAGGAACTCAGGATGCCGGCGTTCCAAAAAGCCTTCGATCTCCGGCTTGGAAAGAAGCCGCTCGAGGAAGCCAGACGCGACGACTAGCACCAGCATGTCGTCGCCATAGGAAGCTTCGAGTTCCTTATAGTCCTCGCTCACCGATGCCATCTCGCGTTCAAGCCGGGCCATCTGTTCAGCCGACAGCCCCGTCGCTTTCTTCAGCTCGTCGGGCTTATGTAGCTCTTCCGACTTCGAGGTCGCCAGCAAGGCCTTGGCATAGTTGACCGTGAAATTGTTCGCCGAGACCATCAGTTCGGCCGCTTCCAGCTGACGGATAGGCTTCATTTTCCGCAGCTTCTGGAAGGCATTATGTCCGACCGGCTTGTCCTTGAGGAGTTCGGCAACATCTGCCGTGATCCCCGCCAAGAGATGTCGGCGCTGGCGGATCACCTTCACATCAACATTGAGCGCGCGCGCCAGCTTCTCCTCGGAGACACCACGATCAAGGGCGCGCACGATCATGTAATGCTCCTGGATCGTCGCGAGCCGGTTGACGCGCTTGTTGTACGTGAAGGACTCATCGTCATCCGCCACAACACATGGCACTTCGGTTGCCCCCAGGAACCGCAGAGCGTCGAGACGCATATGCCCATCAAGCAGCAAATAGCTGCCATCCTTTTGCCGCGCGATCGACAGCGGTTCGATCAGTCCAACTTCGGCGACCGATGCCGCGATCCGGCGGTATTTGACCGTTTCGCGCACTCCGGCCGGCAAAGCCTTGGTCGGGAGCAAGTCAGCGATCGGTTGGATGAGGATCTTGCGCTCAAAGGCAATCTTGACGGGATCGGTCATGCTGCGCCTACGCCGGTTCGATGCGTTCGGCGAGCGCGCGAGGTAGTGTGCTGAGCCCTTCAGCGCGCAACAGCGTCGCGAAATGCTCATCGGCCAGAAGCCGGCGCATCGCGTTGGCAACGAACAGCAGCCGACTGCGTGCGAGTGAGGCGCGTTTGATGAGAGTCTTCTGCCGCTCGGTCTCGCGCTGATAGGCGCGGATCAGGCCTTCCGAGGTGACCGGCTTCTGTACGCGGCCCGGTCTCGATCCTTGCTTATGGAGTTGTTTGCCGCTGGTATTGCGCTGATCGATGATCTTGCGGATCGCCAGCACCTGATTCCCCGGAATGGTCTTTTCCTCATAGGCTTCGGCCAGGGCACGCTGCACCTCGCCGTCCTTGGCCCGGGCGATCTCTATCGCGATCGTGTGTGGGATCACCCCGCGCTCAACGGCAGCAATCAGCTTCTCCTCGCCATTGTCGAGCAGCAGGCAGATGGCACTCACATATTCGACTGAGAAGTCGACCTTCGTCGCTATCTCCGCATAGGAATAGCCGCGCGCGTGCAGCGCACCGATGGCATGGACCAGTTCAAGCGGGCTGTGCTGACGCCGTGCCAAATTCTCAACCAGGCTCATCACGAAACAGTCTTCTTCGACCGCATCGATCACGATGGCGGGAATCTCGGTCTGGCCGAGAGCGATGAATGCCTCAAGGCGACCCTGACCACAGACGAGATCGAACCTGGCCTTGCCTGGCCGCTGGCTTACCGTGATCGGCTTCTTGAGACCGAGATGAGCGATGCTGTTCACCAGTTCCTGAAAGATCCGCTTATTGCGGACCCGCGGGTTGAGGACCGTGATCAGGTCGATCTGGACCGAGCGAATTTCGGGCGTCGGTTCGGTCATGCCGCCACCTTGAGTGGCGAGCGCCGCGAAAGATCGAGCAGGGCGTCCAGCGTATCGAACCGATAGGCGTCCAGGAGAATGCCGTTTTCCGGGGCGAGCCGAAGATTAGACGCGGAGCCGAAATCGAGCCAGGGCAGCAGATAGTAATCGCGGATGGCTAAGTTGCCCGGCTCCATACGCGCCACGATCGTGATGCTGGGGCGAAGCCCGCTATCGAAGCGCACCTTCCAGCGAAGCGAACCCACCGACGTTTCGTGGCACCGCGAGATCGCCAGCGAAGCGCTGAACTCCTCGTTGATGTGCAGGAGGTCGGTGATGGGATCGCGGCGAACAGCTCCTCCGGCTTGTGTGATATCTGCCACGACTTGCGCAACGACATCGGGATGCAGCTCCCGGAGCCTGCGATTGGTCTCGATGTAGCGGTAGTCCCGCGACGGTGCGTACCCGACCAGCTTATAGGCCCGAACCAGACTGCCGAAGCGATGCCGGAAGGTGGAGCTTGATGGCATATCCTCCATCTCGTCGATGACGAGTCCCGAGAGCCATCCCTTGTCCGCGAGCAGCGCCGACAGCCGGCTCAGCAATTCTTCATCGGTGAATCGCCGGCTACGCTCCTGGATGATGCGCTGAGCTGCATCGAAAAAGTCGCGCTCGACAATCGCCTCGAACGCGCCATCGCCGCGCACCCACATATCAGGGGTGTTCACGACCCGCTTCGCCTTCAGTTTGAAGGAGGCCCGGTTATAAACGTTGTTGCCGATATACTTCTCGTTGGTCAGCACCTGATGGACAGTGCCGCGCGTCCAAGGACGCCCGAGGTCGGTGAGGGTGCCTTCCTCATTCAGCACGTTGGCAATCTCGGTCTCGGAGCGGCGCTGCACCACGAACATTCGGTAAAGCCGTCGCACCACCTCGACCTCCTCAGGTGGTCCCGGCTTCAGGATGACTCTATCGGTCTGCAGGCTCTTCTGCTCGCCATGATTGAGCACCGCCTTTGGATGGCGATGCTCGTCGACCAGATAGCGCCGCAAGCCGAAGCCGGCGGCGCCGCCTTGGCGAAAGCCAAGCCGAATAAGTCTGCATTGCCCGGTGAACACCTTGACCGATAGCTCGCGGCTATATTCGCCCGCCATCGCCCGCTTCATGCTCTTGATGATCGTGGCGCTCAGGCTGCCATCGTTTTCGAACTGCTCCGCGCAATATTGGACGGTGATCCCCGCCTCCCGGCAGATGAACTCATAGTAGGCGCTCTCATCCGCGTCCTGGAAGCGACCCCATCGGCTTACATCATAGACGAGGATGGCCTTGAACTCGGTTTGGCCGCCCCGCACGTCCGCGATCAGTTGCTGAAGCGAAAGCCGTCCATCGAGGCGCAGCCCGCTTTTTCCAGAATCCTCGTATGTCTTGACGATCTCGAAGCCGCGGCGGGCTGCGTACTGGGCGATGATCTCCGCCTGATTTTCAGTCGAGTATTTCTGATGCTCGGTCGACATGCGCACATATTGTGCGGCCCGGATTGGCGCACGCGGCGTGGCTCCATCACCAATCGGATCTTCAGAACTCATCACACCGACTGCTCTCGCTGGCTTCAATCGGACAGGTTCGACCTCCCGCAATCTTAATGGGGAGTCAGTGCGAATGTCGTTCACCGAGAAAGACCGAAAGCTTCAGTCCAAGATTGGAAAAGAGTTTCAGATCCCGGCTGTCACCGAACCGATCGCAACGGCGATCGCCGCAGCGCTGAAAACAGAATTCGGCAATACGCCCGCTGCCTTGAAGACGGTTGCCCGGATGACACGCTCAAACGAGCGGGCAGTGCGTAACTGGTTTGAGGCGAAGAACGCGCCGAGCGCGGAAAACCTCGTCATCTTGATGCGGCACTCCGATCTCATATTGCGGACCGTCCTCACTTTGGCCGACCGTCGGGATCTTGTGATGGCGATCGGGTTGGCCGCATTGCGCCGGCATCTCATGGACACGGTGGCGGCAATCGACGGCTTGCCGCCAGATCTGGCAGATCCAACCTGAGGTTCGTGTCGGGTGTCGTCGAGGAAGTGGAAGGCGGGTGGCCCATGCCGCTGAGCGATCGTTCGGCGCCATGGGCCGAATCGGATCAGCCCTTTGGCTTCACTGGACGCCATTTACGGTGGCGCACGTCGACCGTTGAGGCGATGTCTGCCTCGCCAGCGAAATAGGCGGACCGACGCTGTTGAAGCCACGCCTGGACCTCAGCCAGATCCCAGACGACGCACCGCGGTGACAGATTGAAGCGGGGAGGGAACTCGCCTCGCCTCTCCATTTCAAAGATCGTGCTGTCGGCCAGGGGAACGATCAGTCGAAGCTCATGCCGTCTGATCATCCGGGGTAAGCCCGTCAGGACGGTGGCCGGGCCGGCATAGGGCTGGGGCCTGTCGTCATCGTCATGCCGACTGCTAGGCGTCATCAGAATGCGGACGCGGGTTGGGGTTTTCGTCATGCTTGCTCTCCATCATTGGTGGAGAAGCGGCGAGATCGTGGCCAGGGAGGATCGGCACCGGCAATGCGGTCGATGGACGGTATTTTCGGGGCTGACGCACTCAATCGCAGCGGCTAACCTTGGCCTGATCGGCTGGTCAGCGGTATCGAATGTCTTCGATAGGTGGCTTGGAAAAAATAGCCAAAGTTCTCGAGTAGAATCAACAGCTTGACTTTTTGACGGCCCTGCTAGCGGCAGACAGTCAGGAGAAATATTTTTCGCGTTTCAAATCAATCAGTTACAGGCGCATGAACAATCGAATGGGAGTGACTTTGGGCGGTCGAAAGGTGTTCGAATCTACGCCGTTGCACCTTTAAGTGACTGATTAAAATTCGATCATTACTGAATTTCGGCGGCTGTCGGTGGGTAGCGTTGCATCTGGCGTGCAAACTGACAGTATCGCCTGCTCGTACCTTATTGCAAAGTGATCAATACCGTCAGGAGTCAATGCAGTCTCTAACGGTATTTTGTTGTGGAGATACGCCAATGCTGCGGGCCGCGGCGCTTGAACACCTCAAATCAGAAGACGCACCTGCAACATCCGAATTCGGCGATTACGCACGTCGGCTACCTGCGCACGCGGATTGGTCGAACCGGCGACCTGCAAGCCGAGCTTCGATAACGGCAATCAAAAACATACAAAGTGGGGCCGCATCACTGGAGTGCGAGAGAGAAGCTCAGGATCGCTGAGGAGACTGCTTGCCAGCCGGGGAATATTCGGGTTGTCGCTTTGCACAAGGCGCTGCACTCGAGCTATCACACGCTTTACAGTAACCAATGCATGCAGGCAGAAAGCGTCGCGTTCAACGGCGACGATGATGGATCGAGCGGTCGCCAGTCCGCGCGATGGAGGGCCATTCGCGAGCTTAAGCGTCAGGCTCGGCCCCTAATGCTGCAGGCCCGCAGAAAGCCCCAATTGTAACGCGAACACAAGGAAAACGCTTCCGGTAAGACGATCGAGGCGACTGGCTACCGAGGGCTGCCGTAGCCAGAAACGGATTGCCCCTGTCAGCGCGGATACTGTCAGAAACCAGGTCAACGCGATTAACACGTGAATGCAAGCCAGCTTGAAGGCGTCTCCACTCCCGCCGTCTCGTGGTACGAATTGCGGGAGCAAGGTCAGGTAGAAAAGCCCGACTTTAGGGTTGAGGATGTTGGTGAGAAAGCCGCAACGAAGCGACGCAAGCGCGTCAGGATCGGTGCTCTCCGCCGCTCCGTCGGCGATGAAGGCCCGACGCGGGTCGAGCAGCAAACAGCCGCCAAGCCAGCAAAGATACAGTACGCCTGCCCAGCGCATCACCTCGAATAGCATCGGCTGGGCCTGGATAACGGCGCCTAGTCCGAACGCAGCGGCTGTGCCCCAGCACAAACAGCCCGTCGCCACTCCAAGCGCGGTCAGGGCGCCGGCCCGTGCGCCATTGCTTGTCGCAGAGCGAAGTACGATCGCTGTATCGAGCCCTGGCGCCATGGTTAGAAGGGTGGCGGTAACGATGAAGGGCAAAAGACTAGGAATCGGCATATCGATGACTCGAGTTGAAGAGCGGTTGCGCCTGACGCACCGGGAAGCGGCGCTCCCTTCGACTTGCTGTGTGTACCAATCACTACGCAGGCGTTGATTGGTGTTTCAATTGAAACATCATGTGGCGACATGACTACAAAGCGATGCAGCGTCGTCGACTGCAATTTTTCTTGGCGACTGCTGTCGACCGCGTAATGGTTTAACGAAGCTTCCATGTCTGTGAGTTGGCAGATTGCATGCAGCCGTATGAGTAACCGCCAAGGCCAGCACGCTTCCACCTACGTTCAATCGCTATTGGTCAGCTGCGCAGCGATTTCGGGCAACCTAACTCTGTCCATTCACCGAGCGGTTGAACTCGGCTGTCGCTTCATCAAGGAAGACGTACAGGGCAGCGATGCGGCCATTGCGGACCATGATCATGTCCCACCCGGTGTACTCTGGCGCTTCACCCTGCGGGCCAGAGCCCCAGGCCAAGCGCCCAGCATTGTGAAGCACCTGCGATGTGCCATGCGGCGTGTAGGCGAAGTGAGGATGGGTCGCGCGCAGATCGCCGGCGAACGTGTCGATCGCGTGCCGGCCTTCGATGATCCCCGGCGGCACATAGAGAACGGCATCCGCCATCCAGAGCTCGTCGATGGCAGCGCGGCGGCGCGCGGCGTCACCCTCGCCGAATACTTCCTGAAGGTTGCGGTCGAGCAACTCACGGATGCGCTCGGGGGACTCGGTGGTCTGAATCATCTTACGTCTCCTGGAATGAAGGCCAGCGATGCCGGCGTGGGGGCTTAAGCGGTAAGAGTCGCGATCTTGGAGATTGCCGACTGCACCGCCGGACGTGCGGACACCTGCGTGAACCAGCGATCGACGTTCGGGAATCCGGCGAGGTTCGCGCCGATTGCCGCATGACGCCACAGCCAGCCGAAGTGCGCGACATCGGCGATCGTGTAGGCCTGACCGGCTACATGATCGTGTTCAGCGAGCACCTGATCAAGAACGTCAAGAACGCGGTCGACTTCCTTCATTGCCCGATCCCTGGCGAGCGCATGCTCCTTCTGGATCGTTACGAGGAAGGCTTGCAGAAAGGCCGGGCTGACCCCTGAGGCGTGAAAGAAAAGCTGCTCGAACACCTTTGCCCGGGCGGCCGTCTCGGTCGGCAGTAGCTGGCCGCACTTCTCCGCCAGATGCACCAGGATCGCAGCGGACTCGCTGAGCACTAGCTCGCTGCCCGAAAGGTCGCTGTCGATCAGGACCGGAACCTTGCCGTTCCGGTTCATCAAGCGGAAGCTCTCGCCCCGCTGTTCGCCTTTGCGCAGGTCAATGGGCGATAGTTCGTAAGGAAGGCCCAGCTCCTCGAGCGCGATAACCGGCTTGAGGCTGTTGGGGGTGGCGAAGGCGTGCAGGGTGAGCATGATCGATCCTTGGGCGAGCGTTGTAGGCGGCGAACTTTCGGTACGTTCGTCAGACGCGCCGACCGTCGAGGCTGATGCGTCCGCCACCAAAGGCGACGACATTGAGCAAACCGCCGGCGATCGCGACGTTCTTGAAGAAGTGGATGAACTGATCCTGGTCGGCGAAATTGGTGTGAAAGAAAGCGGCCGTCGCGAGCGTGAAGAGGAACATGATGCTTGCCGTGATCCGGGTGCGGAAGCCGAGCAGCAGTGCCACGCCGCCGACGAGCTCGACCAAGGCCGATAGGGCAAAGGCGACGCTTGGCAGGGGAAGGCCGACCGACTGAATGTAGCCGATCGTCATTGCCGGGGCGGCGAGCTTGGAGGCGCCGGAAAGAAGGAAGAGTGCGCTGATCATCGCCCGGCCTGCGGTCGGGACGATCGTGGTGGCGGCGCTGTCGGTGTTAACGGGTGCATTGGTGTTCATGTTGTGTGTCCTGAAAAGCGGGGGTCGGGGGGGGGGGCTCCCGGCCGCCTCCCAAGGGACGCGGCCGGGTCGGCGGGACGGATGTCAGATCTGCACCTGACCGCCGTCGGCGAAGAGTTCGACGCCGTTGACGAAGCTCGCGTCGTCGGAGGCGAGGAACAACACCGCCTTGGCAATCTCCTCGGGCTGGCCGATGCGACCGGCCGGGATCAGGCCGGCAAGATAGCCCTTCACGCCTTCTGCCTGCTCGCCGCCGCCGAACAGTTCATCAAGGCCGGCCGTGTCGGTCACACCGGGGCTGATCGTGTTGACGCGGATGTGGCGATCCTTCAGATCCAGGATCCAGTTGCGGGCGAGATTGCGCACCGCCGCCTTTGACGCCGAGTAGATGCTCAGGTTCTGCGTACCCGAGCTGCCGGCGGTGGAGCCTGTCAGGACGATGGAGGCGCCGTCCTTGAGTAGCGGCAGGGCCTTCTGCACCGTGAAGAGCACGCCTTTCACGTTGGTGTCGAAGGTTCGCTGATAATGCTCCTCGCTGATCGCGCCGAGTGGCACCATCTCGCCGCCGCCAGCATTGGCGAACACGACGTCGATCTGCGCATGCTTCTGCTGGACAGCATCATAGAGACGATCGATGTCCGCAAGGTTCGCCATGTCACCCTGTACGGCGGTAACGCGACCGCCGATCTGCCTCACGGCGGCGTCAAGTGCGCTCTGACGGCGTCCTGTGATGAACACCGATGCGCCTTCGGCTGAAAACGCCTCGGCGGTCGCCAGCCCGATGCCGCTTGTTCCGCCGGTGACTACCACGACTTTGTTATTGAACCGGTTCGTCATCGTCTGTCTCCTTGAGTGTGCCGGCGAAGCGCCGTTGCCCCTCTTAGATGCGACTAGAACGATCATGCTTGTAGTATGCGATTTTAGCACTTAGCGTTCTGCAGGAGGAACGCTGATGCGAACGGACCTGAACGACCTTGCCTACTTCGCTGAAGTCGTGGGGCATGGCGGCTTCGCGGCGGCGGGTCGCGCGCTGCGTGAGCCGAAATCGAAGCTCAGCCGTCGCATCGCCGGTTTGGAAGAGCGTCTCGGCCTGCGGCTGATCGAGCGATCAAGCCGGCGCTTTCGCGTTACCGAAACGGGTCAGGCCTTTTACGAGCGCTGCCGGGCCATGCTGGCGGAGGCCGAACAGGCGGAGGCTCTGGTCATGCAGGCACAAGCCGAGCCGCATGGCCGCATTCGCTTCAGCTGCCCGACCGGCATGATCGAGTCGATCACCGGGATGATCGCGTCCTTCCTTGCCAAGTATCCGAAGGTCCGCCTCCAACTCGTGGCGACCGATCGCGCTGTCGATCTGATCGAAGAGCGGATCGATCTGGCGCTACGCGTCCGCGGTTCGCTTACCAGCGACGCCGCGCTCACCATGCGTTCGCTCGGCACTTCCAAGCGCATTCTTGTGGCTAGTCCACAGATCGCCAGCCAAGTGGGAAGTCTGGAGCAGCTAAGTACACTGCCCATGCTTGCCACCAGTGACGAGGCGGACGAGGTGGAGCTGCATCTTGAGGCGGAGGACGGCCGTGTCCACGTGATGCGCGGCGTACCCCGGCTCGGGTGTTCCGATATCGCAGCGGTCAGAAACGCTACTATCGCCAGTCTCGGTATTGCCATTCTGCCCGACCACGTATGCCGCCAAGCAATAGCTGAGGGTCGCCTCGTGCATGTGCTGCCGGGTTGGCGTGGGCTACAAGGGATCGTGCACCTCGTCTTCACAACCAGACGCGGCCTCTCGCCAGCTGTTCGGGCGCTGATCGATCATCTGGCAGCACAGTTCCCGCGCGATGCAATCCCCTGAAAGTAGTCGTCTCCGCTGTATCGCCTGATCAAGGCTAGTCGCTCATAGTAGCCGAGCGCTTCCGGTATGGCCTGAAGGCGTCTGGACGCCGGCGGAATCGATCTCGATGTGTCGGATGGCGCAACGCTCGGGATCGTCGGCTCTTCCGGCTCGGGACATAGACGCTGACCAAGCTGCTCGGCACCTGTACGTTCCCGGTGGGATGCGTGATGATCGACACGGTCGACGTCGCTCCAATTGATCCCGCTTGGCTGAGACACCAACTCAGCGTGCTGCTGCGGGAGAATTTGCTTTTTAATCGTTCAGTGCGCGACAATATCGGGCTGGCCGATCCCGCGATCCCGCTGGATCAGCTGATGGCGGCCGCTGAGTTCGCCAGAGCGCTCGAATATGGCATCGGCTACCCCAGCAGAATGACACAATCAGTGACGAGCCTGGCACCAATCTTTCCCGATGGGCAACGTCAATGTCTCGCCATCGCGCGCGCTGATCATCGCGTAACGCCTTTCCGCGATCCGCCAGTGCGATCGAATCATCGCGCTCGAAAAGCGGCGGATCGTCGAGACCGGCAGCCATGATGAGGTGCCCGCGCTGAACGGTCGTCATGCCGATCTTCACCGCCGCCAGATGAGCTCCACCCCGGGGGATCGCGGTATGAATTCTGCTACCCGTTATTCGATCAGCTATCTCGTCAGCCCGCTTGCAGAATCGCATGCAGAGGCGGCATGCGGGAACGGACGTGCGGGTCCTCCGAACCGTCTTCGACCTTCAGTGCGCCCGCACCGCTTCAACGATTATCCGAGCTACCCGGTCGTCCCGAGGCCGCAGGGCCGCAAGGTTGCTGCAACGCTCGGCAAGGCGGCCACAACGAGGGCATCGGCTGTGAAGCGCGACAGACGATCGTAATCTGGTGGCTGTAGTCTTGGGCCAGCAGTGATGCAGACGCCGATCTTGCATCCGCGGCATCGCCAGCGGTTGCTGGTAAAACGATTGGTCGGGGGCGGTTGTCGCCGCTGTGTCACTGTGAGCCGTGTTCACGGCAAATTGAGGAAAATTGATCTGGCCGTGGTCTGTAATGGACCCCACCTGACGCATTGAAGATGTTGATGTGAAGTAACGACTTCAGCGATCTAAGGAGCAGTCATTGTCCGAACATTCCGATCCCAATCTGTTAGCATTCATCCCACAAGGCGAAGGCGAAGATTTTGATATCGCGGGCGCCAAGCTGACCTGGAAGGTCAAAGCGGAAGATACGGGAATGCGCTTTTGCTTTTTCGAGCAGGTGCTCGCGCCCGGAGATGTCGTGCCGTTGCACTTGCACCATTACACAGAGGCATTTTACATCCTGAAGGGTAGTGTAACCTTCTTCAAAGAGCCGGGCGATAAACAGCCGTTCCGATCTAAAGCGGGTGACGTCGTGGTTGCAAAGCCGACCGGATTGCATGGTTTTGTAAACGAGGGAGACCAGGAGGCTCGCCTGCTCAGCATTAGCGTGCCCGAGCATCAGCGCTTCTTTGACGCCGTCGCGGATGCTGACCGTGAGCAATCCTTCGCAACGATGGCGCCTGAAGCCGCGATGCTGCGCGTGGCGACGATCGGTGAGCAGACGGACTCGGTGTTCGCGCGACCGTAAGTGCGTTGCTGTTTCACGGCTGCCCAACGTAGATAACGTTCACCATCATCGTGGCTCTTTTCCGTTACGTACGATGTGCGCGTATAGTCGCTGCAACCGTTGGGGCGGCCTTTCGCCACGCCCTATACTCCGCGCGGCAGAACCGAGTTTGAGCAGCGGCACGTGTAGACGCCGCCTGTAGCTATGCGTCTCCTCACGTTGAGGGCGCGGCTGCTACTAGGCAAGCGGTGGTTCGGCGTGTGGCCATCCGCCTGCGAGTCCGCGATCCTCTCTTAATCCTAATAGGGCGGTGAGGGTGGCATAATGACGATAAAGAAGTGCCGCTGCGAAGAACGAATGGTCGGGTCATCCCGCGGTGCACGTCTGTATGTCAGACGCGCAAGCATGCCTGCATACTTACGGTCATTGGACGTAAGTATTATTAGAGGCGCGTGACTTCGTGAACCGTTTACCGGCAGAGTTCCTGGCGGCGCTGTAGCAACCGATCAATGTAGTATCGGCGGAACGTGCTGGGACTGCCGAGATCAAGATGTGGAACGGATATGTTGGAACGATTGAACGAGCTTCCGCGCGTGGCGTTGCTGGACGCGCCGACCTCCGTGCACCGGTTACGACGGCTTGAGCGCACATTGGGCTCCGAGGTGCGCATTTACGTAAAACGCGACGATCTGGGGTTGTTGGGAGGCGGCGGCAACAAGTTGCGTAAGCTGGAGTATCTGCTGGGTGACGCGATCACGCAGGGCTGCGACACGTTCATTACCACCGGCGGGCTACAGTCGAACCACGCGCGCTTGAGTGCCGCGGCGGCGGCGCGAACGGGGCTATCGTGTGAACTTTTTCTCACGCGCGTCGTGCCGCGGGATGACGAAGACTATCGACGCAACGGCAATGTACTGCTCGACGGACTGTTCGGGGCGATGATTCACGAGTTGCCCGGCGATGCGGACGCGCTCGCAGCGGCGCACGCGCGCGCGGACGAGTTGAGGCGCGGTGGACGGCGGCCGTATGTGGTCGGCATGGGCGGCTCATCGCCCATCGGGTGCCTAGGCTATGTTGCTGCTGCTGTGGAGCTTCTGGCGCAGGAAGCGGCGCTGGGCGATCACTTCGCCCAGATTGTGCTTCCAAACGGAAGCGGGGGGACGCATGCCGGTCTTGCCGCCGGGTTTGCGGCATCGGGGCATGATCCGCGCCGGATTCGCTCATTCGCGGTCCTCGCCAGTAGCGACCGGTCTCACCAGGACACGCTACGCGTAGCTCGAGATACGCTAGACCTGCTTGGTAGCGGCGCAGGTATCGAGGACGAGCAGATCGTCGTGTCGGCTGGGCAACTGGGTGCAGGATACGGCATCCCCACGGCAGCGATGATCAAGGCGGTGCAGTCGGTAGCGCGGTCCGAAGGGCTGTTGCTCGACCCTGTGTATGGCGGGAAGGCTTTTGCAGGCCTCTTGGCCGATCTGCGGCAAGGGGTTTTCGCCGCCAAGTCAGCAGTCCTCTTTTTGATGACCGGTGGCCTTCCAGGTCTTCATGCCTATCGCAGTGTATTCGAGGGAGCAGGGAAAGAACCCAGCGTCGACATGTGAAACGTTACGCTCGTAACGCTGAATAGGCTCAATGTCTCATGAAAAGGTTTGATGTCGATCCGCTGGAGGTGGCACACATGGGAAGAGTTCCAAACGGAGATCCCGAACTGTGCAATCCGAGTACACCGACGCTGGCCAGGAGACTTATCAGTTCGCTGGTGGACTGATGACCGTCCTTGTCGATGGCGCGTTCACCGGCGGCTGCTATTCACTTTTACTTGCGCATATTCCGCCCGGTAACGCCACGCCTCCGCACTTTCACGACGTCGATACCGAAGCACTGGTGATGCTCGCAGGGGGCATGACCGTCGAGACGCCGGGGCGCTTGGCAATCCTAAACGCTGGCGAGGCCGCGGTCCTGCCGGCCGCTCAGGTCCACCGACTGAGCAATGCGGGCAAGGAAGATGCGAACTATCTGCTTCTTTGCGCGCCTTCAGGGTTCGAAGAGTTCGTACGGCGGGTCGGAACACGCATCGATCACACCAGCGCAGCGCCCGCGCAGATGAAGGAGGAGGACGTCCGCGTCATGGTCGAATGCGCCTCCGTCTTTGGCGTTCGCCTGACGGACGGAGCGGAGCTTACGCGCCCGGTAACCAACGAACATCCCGTCGTCCCGCACGAAACGTTTGTCGCTTTTGGCACGACGATCGAGATACTGGCGAGCATTGATGATGGTCGGGATGGCATCAATCTGATCCGCGCGACGGCAATCACTCCGAAGGGAGGCCAGCTTACGCCGCAAACGTCTGAAATGTCCACCAATACGCGGTTCTTTGCCGGCACAAGCGCTCTGAACGGCAGTCGATACGGCGAATGCGCGTCGGCGTCGGTGCCGGCCTTGCTGGCAGTCACGACCGGCGACGTGCTGCGACACTTGCGCGAACATGTCATCTCCGAGCTGATGATCGCCGATGGCGGACCGCTCGGGCGACTTCTGCTCGTGCTTACCGCTCTTCACGCCAGCGGTGCCCGCAACGGGCTTGATGGCGTACCTTCCTTGTGTGCGGCTCTTCCCGCGCGACGCGGCTTTCCGATTCGTTGAGCGCAGGTATCCGTATGACGATGCAAAGACGTGAAGTTTTGACGCTCGGGGTTGCCGGCATGGCGTTGGCGGCACTGCCGCGCAAAACCCGTGCTGCCGCGCAACCGTCCGTCTCCCACGACGGTTTTGTCGATGTTCGGGGCGGGCGGGTCTGGTGGCGTTCGCTGGGGTCGGGGTCGCAAACGCCGCTGCTGCTCCTGCATGGCGGCCCTGGCGCGGGCCATGACTATCTCGAGCCTCTGGGATCGTTGGCGATCGACCGCCCGGTGATCTTCTATGATCAGCTTGGCTGTGGCCGCTCGGACAAACCCGACGACCCTTCGCTGTGGAAGGTCGAGCGCTTCGTCGAAGAGATCGATGCGCTGAGACGAGCCCTGAAGCTTGAGCGGGTGGTGCTGTATGGGCACTCCTGGGGCGGCTGGCTGGCGCAGGAATATATGCGTCGCAGCGACGGCGCGAGGAGCGTCGAAAAGCTCGTTCTCGCGTCCACATCCGCGAGCGTCGCCGAATTCGTTGCCGGTGCGCAGCGTCTGCTTGCCGCACTGCCAGAAGGTATGGATGTGCGGCGCCGACAGCTCGAGGCCGCTGGCGCGATGGACAGCCCGGAATATGGCAAGATTGTTGAGATGTTCTACGACAGGCATGTCGTCCATCTCGACCGGCCGCCGGCTTATCTCACACGATCCTTCGAGAATATTGGCTCGTCGCGGACCTATGCGGTGATGAATGGCCCGAATGAGTTTAGTGTGACCGGCACGCTGAAGGGGTGGGACGCGCGATCGGCGCTAGCCAAGATCCGTGTGCCGACACTGGTACTGACGAGTGAGTGGGACGAGGTCACCCTGGACTGTCACCAGCATCTGCATCAAGCTATACGCGGATCGAAGCTCGCGGTGATTCCTCATGCCCGCCATCTCGCAATGGTCGAGCAGCCCGAACGCTATACTGCTATCGTGCGGGATTTTCTCGAAACGGGTCGGCGTGCGACGGCGCGACGCGCGTGGGAAGAAACAACGTGAGCGATCCCACCATTGCCACGGTGAGCATCGAGCGACAGCGCAAGGCGTTCATCGATCTTCCATTCCGTCCGTATCAGAACGACGGGGATTGGGCGCCGCCGTTGAGAGGTGAAGCGCTTGGGCCGCGGCATCTTCTACTCGATCTTCGTTTCGTCAGAGGCACGCTGTCGAGCATCGGGTAGCGCATCTGTGATAGGTTTGAGCCATCGTTCTGCGCACAGGACAGTGCATCTTGGAATGTCAGGCTAACCGCCGGCGCCTTACCAGTCATATCGCCGGCAGGCGCAATCAACCTCTCCCCAAACTTAGACAGGGCGGTGCGTGCCGAACTCCATGAGAGGCAATGGCCCCCTGCAGAATCGTTCAAGAAACAATGCACGCTCTCGTACGGGAACGCCGCTCAACGGATCGCCAAGCGAGGCGTTTGTACGGAGGATTATGAGTTTTCAGACCAAATCCGCTGGCCAGAGGGTACTCTCCCGCGCCACGTACCGCGAAGTTCTAAGCGATGAACAGCAACCAGGTTAGCGATCTTGATCTGCGCCTGTTGCGCGTCATGAGCGCGTTGCTCGAAACGGGCGGAGTCAGCCGCGCGGCAGAGAAGCTCGGCGTGACGCCCTCAGCAGTCAGTCACTCGCTGTCAGCCTTGCGAACGCGAATGGGAGACCAACTGTTCGTACGCGATAGGCAAGGTTTCATCCCGACCCCACTCGCGCGCGCAATGCAGCCGAAGCTGCAGCGCGCGCTGGTGGATTTACGGACTGTCCTTAACGCGGAAGCCGAGTTTGATCCGCGAACCTCCGAGCAGCACTTCTCGCTGGCCGCGAGCGACTGTCTCATGGAACAGCTTCCCGCAGCAGTGGCGTCGATCCGTCGGGTTGCGCCGCATGTCCGGATGAGTTTGCTCGGCATCAGCGGTCCGCTGAGCGAGCGTCTGGCGAGCGGCGAAGTTGATCTCGCGCTGGGCTATGGCTTTGCAGAGAGCTTTCTCGCGCTCGAACGCGATACCATGCGCGTTTCCGCGGGTACCAGCCGGTTCGTCTGTGTCCTGCGGTCCGACCATCCCGCGTTGCGCGCGAACCTTTTCGATTTCGACTGCTATCTCGATTTATTGCACGTGGCGGTGCGTCTTCCGGACCGGTCCCGTAGCGTGGTGAACGAAAGTTTGGAGGCGCTTGGTCAGAAGCGTCGTGTGCTCCTGACTGTTAGCGATGCACGGTCCGCGGTCCGCTGCGTTGCAAATTCCGACTTGGTCGCGACCGTGCCGGAAAGCGCCGCCAGCGACGCGGTCGCCGCTGGCGAAGTAATGGCGATCGCTCCGCCGTTCGATCTCCCTGCAGTCGATCTCTACCTTTGGTGGCATTCGCGCGTGCACAATGATGCGTCTCACATCCGGTGGCGCAATATGATTCTAACGCACATACCTACGCCTCTAAAATGCGACGTGCGGCACTAGTGCGGACCCTCACCGGATCGCGCGGGTGGGCAATGCGGACACACGGTCGGTCGACGCCGAAACGCGCGTGAAGATTCCTCAGCCCTACGTGAGGAATGCTGCTCTGCGAGCGCATGGCATTGCAGGTAAACGCGCGCTCTTTCGAAAGAACGCTGCGCTGCTGCGACGTTTGGCAAGGCGCCCGCTTTCTCGGGCGCCGTGAAAAGGAGAGCACATTGAAACGTATCGCCATAGCTGCGACCGCTTTTTCTAAGCGGCGCGGCCCTCGCGGAAGACCGGAGAGACTCAATCCAGCGGCGGGAGGACCGGTGGGTTGCTGCGCTTAACCGTGGCGATGTTCCATCGTTGGCGGCAGAGTATGAGGCTGACGCCTGGCTGGTCCTTCCCGGTGCAGCACCGGTCAAAGGGCGTGCGGCGATCGCCGATGCTCTGCGGGTCCTGGCGCGCAGCGTGACCAACGTGAAGCTCACGTCGACTTCGGTGTTGCGGCTCGGACCCGATGTCATGGTCGAGAACGGCGTCGCCACACTTCAGCCGGGCACCAGCCAGAAGGTAGAGACGTCCAATTATCAGGTCGTGTGGCACCGCACGCGGAAGGATGGGTGGAAAATCCTGCGCGATGTGGTGAGCCCACGATGACCGGCTGCTGGCACGTTAGCCGCGCGCCGCCGTACCGCGACCGGACGTGGCACAAGCCGTTTCGCGAACTCCGCGCCTAGGCGCCGGTTCACAACATATCTGAAAGCGACTTCGGACCGTATTGGTCTGTTTCCACCTTCGAACCGAGCGTCGAGGTCAAATCGCTAGCCGATCTTTTCTCCAGCGCCGATGGCATTACGATCGCCAGCATTCCGCCGGCGGGGTGCGCACGCCCATGTTCATCGCCACGGATCGTCCCAAGCACACTGGCCAGCGGCGTGCCGTAGCGCCTGCGTTCGCGCCTGGCGCAATAGCACGGCTCTCCGGTGATATCCGTCAACGGACGGCCGAGTTGCTCGATGCGTTGCCATCGGCGAACCATTCGATTGGGTCGACCGAGTCTCGATTGAGCTCACGACGCAGATGCTGACCATCTTGTTCGATTTTCCCTGGGAAGACCGACGCAAGTTGACGTGCGGTCCGATTGGGCCAGCGATGCGCGATCCGGTGGAGCCGCAGGAACGGCTTGCCCACATGCACGAATGCTCCGCGTATTTTCAACGATTGTGGAACGAGCCTGCCGATGCCGCGCCGAGGTCGGACCTGATCAGCAGATGATTCACTCGGCCACAATGAGCAGCATGGATCCGCTCGAGTTCATAGGCAATCTGATCCTGCTGATCGTCGCTGGCAACGAGGCGACGCGCAGTTCGATGACAGCCTATGCCTACGGCCTCGACCGCAACCCCGCTTGATCGGCGCGCTGATTACCGTGCTGTTTGGAGCAACCGCCGCTTCTGCAGATATGTTGCCGCTTGAAAGCGGAACCTATGTCTTGTCGTCGAGGCCCTGCGCTAAGGCGCGTTGGTCTGCGACCTTATTATGATGGCACGAGTTTTAGGCGTGGCTCGAACCTTCTGTGTGGCGAGATGCGCCACAGTGTCTCTCGCGAAACCTTTGCAGGCCAGCCGCGATGCCAAACCATGCAAGGATCTGTCCGGCCGGCCGTGCTAGGCCGGGACGAGGTAAGGGTCGATACGACGCAGCGTTTCACGCCGATGGCCGCCGGCCTTGAGCATTGGTCTTATTGCCTATGCCGGTTCGATCCACTGGCAATCAGGTGATGAGGTTTGCCGTTCAGTGCAGCGTGTCTCGTGATCGGAACGCTCGGTCGCTTGAAATGCCATGACGATAGCCGTTGACGAAGCAGCGAACTGCCTGCGCGAAGCCATGATGATGGCGAGTATATTTCAACATATCCAAAGTCCATCGTTGAAGCGCCGCTCGCGCCTCAAATTATTGGGCGCCGTTAAGTCTTCAGCCTGTCGAGAGAGAAGTGCATGCTCTGTTCGGTATTGGCCATCCCGTTCGTCGGGTCCGCAATGCTAATGTCTTCCACCATCGGCGCCACGTCCAATCCGCACGCGGCCGCCTCTCAGTCGAACGGTTCAATTTAATAGGGCTGCTCCCTTGCCCGGTTTAAGTATTCAATTACCTCGAAAAGCCGTACTGCGGAAACGCCCCACCACATGATTTTCGTCGTGTAAAAATATAGATGCAAGGTTGGTAGGTCGGCAGCAAAGGGCGAGGTCAATCGAGGATTCGTCACCCGTAAGCTTAACTTGTAGCCGCTCGTTTATTCATTGGCAAAATCACGTTACTTTAACCGACATTGAGCTTGCACTTAAAGGAGGCGGAGGACTGCATGTATAATTTGCACACTCGAGTATCGTCCCTAGACGAGCAAGTTGCGCCGGTACCGGCGAAGCGTTCCTGCATAGGTGGTTGCGAAACTGCTTCGGCCGCGATCAGAAGTTCAGCGGCACCTACATCGTTGGTCAGCCGCAAGTGATTGGGAAACTCCCTATGGGTCATATTACCGGCGGTCTGATGATTATAGTAGTGGCCGCACGGGGCGGCTGGAGGCTCATTCGCGTCAAGGCGAGTTGAGAGCCAGCCAGAACTCTGTCGCGCGGTCGGTGTTGAACAACGTGCGGCGCGGCCCGCTCGCGATGGATTTGCTCCTGTTGCTCGCTTGCGTCTCGTACCGCGCCATCAGTATAACAGACGCTCCTCGGCAAGGTCGAAGCACTGAAGCCAGCGCAATGACATGCTATAACTCAGGATCGCCCGTCGAAACCGTGTATAATGTTTCTAGATTCACGAACGCCTCGCGCGTTTCTCGGCCTATGGCAGAACCAGCAAAATAGTCATTTGCCTGATTTTTCAAGGACGGTATCAAATTATTCTTTATTGCTACCGCAAGTATTGCCGGAGCCTGAAGGTAATTTCCTAAATGAATGACACGCCTCGCGTACTGGTATATTTCACCACCTTGTTGCATTCCTCTTTCGATTAACACAACATTATCATTTATGAGAGAACTAACAGCCGCAGATGATACTGCGCTTTTACCACCAAACATTCTTATTTTTTTGTTATTGGACTCAATTTGTTGATTGAAAACGTTTAATTTGATTTTTGCAGTGTCTAACTTTCCCTTCATCAGGGCGACCTGGTTTTGCCCGTCCGTTAGCAGCGTTAATGCTGCCTGTCCTGCCTTTTCGATGTTACCTTCCGCCAGCGGCGTGGGCGCCACATCGTCGATGAGACTCCAGCAATGTTTGGTCAGGGTGACATGCGCTTCTTCACGATTGGAGTAAGTCGCGGCAGCAAGGGCAACTAGTCCGAGCACTCCCGCCGTAATCGCGATCTGCGGGCCGCCGAAGGCCGCCACTGCCCCAGCCGCGCCGCCTGCGTAGCCGGCCAGGGTCATCGCGCCGGCCACCATGCCGCCAGCGCCAAAGGTGTTCCCTGCAACAGACCCCATGCCTAGCGCTGCTGCCTGCCCGTCACTCCACCCGAGCGCGGTTACTCCCGCCTTGACGCCTTGCATGTTTGGATGCGCTGCGCCGGCCGCCTTGTTGGTGCTGCGCGCGTTCGAGAAAGCGAGCCCCGGCCCTGTTGCCTGGGCGACGTTCAAGGTGGAGTGCGCCACCCTGCGGAAGCTGAATTTGGGCAGCCGCTCGTTCTTTAGCGGGGCAAACATAGCGTTTTGAGGCATGGCATCTTTGTCCGATCAGTACGGGCGACATGCCTTCTTAAGGTTCTGCGTCGCTGATCACAAAAGCTGCTTGGTGACGTTTGTAATGTCGCTGCGCATTCACGGTGCGGTTCGGCCGGATCAACCGGCGACGTGCGGTTCTTCCACTCGGCGCTTGTCCCGCGATTGAGGCTGCGGCGCTACCCAATTCTCTTAAGATCGCCTTACTAAGCGGTGTTGTTAGACGGACGGCTTCTGTCGTTTGGGTGCTCCCATAATAACTCGGCCCATAATAC
>Ga0265780_10002689_pt1 | contig 23872 bp, 24 predicted proteins | sample P1T30metagenome_FD_192432 | JGI IMG/M metagenome (GOLD analysis project Ga0265780, IMG submission 192432) | Plant litter microbial communities from East Loma Ridge, Irvine, California - P1 T30 | ecosystem: Environmental > Terrestrial > Plant litter > Unclassified | place: USA: California... | reverse complement strand
ATATCGGACCCATTCAACGAGCGCGAGGACATGCCACGTGTTACGAGGCATCACTGGTTACGTTCGCGTCACGTCAAAGGCAAACACCATTCGGGGAGACTCCCGAAAACAATTCCGCCTCTGAATATAGCGATGAAGCTGGTCTCGCGCGAATCTGGATGCATGTTGTGCATGTCGGATCCATTCAAAAAGCCCAAGGACATGCCGCGTAACCAGATAGAACGCTGGAGGCTGTCGCGTCACATCGAATCACACCATTCGGGAAACCTAAGGAAAACAATTACGCCTCTATCCATGGTGGCAGTACCTTCTCACACCAACCATGTAAACAACCTAGGAAATAACACGACGGCAATCATCCCTCCAAGAATGACAGCAGAGCAACTCACGCGTGAATCTGGGTGCATCCTGTGTGTGTCGGATGTCTTCAGAGAGCGCGAGCATATACCATGACTGAAGTGCTCAGAGAACCGAATGCTTCAGCATATGAGCAGCGCTTATGATGACCATGGCAATGGATACTATCCCACCCAAAACCATGGCAGCTATCGATGCATTCTGTGCGTCTCAGACTCCTTCAACTATGATATCCAAAAGTACGAGACAAACGCTGCCACTGTTGTACCACGCCATCTCAGACCCACTGGCATGAGGCACACTGGAATTTCTCCGATCACATCTACATGGTCACACCTACCCGCGCGGATATTCGACTGTCCTTTGTGCACGTCTGACCCATTCAAAGACAACTTTCACACCAACCGCGTAGGCAGTAGAGTGAAGCGGCATCTGCAAAGCACAACACTACACACTGGCACCAAGATCGCACAAACCCCTTGTACTGAGCCACCAGCACATCCATTCGCACGCGCGTCTCGTTGTCTATTGTGCACATCCGACCCGTTCAGGGACGATGTCATCACCAACAACAGATCTACCTATTTGAGAAAGCATCTGAACAGCGCATCATCGCACTCTGGCAACAGGGTCGCACCAATTAACAGTATTGAGCCACCACGACACCTAACCGCGCGCGCGTCTAGCTGTCTTTTGTGCCCATTCGATCCGTTCAGAAACAACGTCATCACCAATGAGAAGTCCACAGATGTAAGGACGCATCTGAAACGTCTATCGCCGCATTCTGGCAACGAGTTCAAAGAAGGCGCTTCCCAGAGACCCGCATAAATCACACAAAAGAATCACGGTATATTCACTGTACGGCTTTGATACCGTGAACGCAAGCACCCGCCTCTCCACACGCACGCATCTCCCTCAGCTGCACCTTACACAAACCGCGACATGTTGGCGTTGATCGAAGATACAAGTCTTGTCACGGGCATGGTCATGGAAGAGTACCCAACGTAATTAGTCAGCGTGTATAACCTAGATGAAAATTCGACATCGTGTACATCGTTCGTCTTCAGACCAACCGGTAGTATCACCTCGACGCCGTGCATTTGTGACAATCCGATATCGGATGACACTGCAATGCCAGGACTTGCCTTCACCACCGATAATCTGCCTTCACTGCCAGTTATACAGCCGTGCGAAGAATCCTACTGACCACACTGCATAGCCCTACTTTCTTCCATCACCAAGACTTGGAACTCGAACCAGCTGATATTCTTGCCATTAACCACTCTCGTCCCATGTTTTTACCCATGTCTTATCCACATAGAGTCTAAGTATCACGATTTTCACTACAAACTACATCTCGAACCCAACACTTTCGCCCACACTACGGATACTTGCATCTTCTCGAACCTGGCTCTTGGTACATTGTACTCGGACGTCAAAGCCGTTGCGCAGAAAGCTAACTCGTGGGTAGACCAATCTCACCAAGATGGCGCAAGTGTACACTCCACCTCATCTTGCTGTGTTCGCGCAAAGTGTAGTCAACAACGGGCCACAGCGCGTCTTGCCGTTGCGCCCGTTTCCAACAGGTGACCTAGACACAGCGATATGGCCATTCTTCTACCATTATAAGTTCTCTACCAACGCCTCTTATTTAGCTGGCAGCCCAAGCGACTTCGACAACATGCCACTAGAACTCATACAAGAAGTCGTCCAGCTCGTAGCCGCGCGCAGCCAGCACGAACTTCAAGCTACCTGCGAAGATCGTTTTCTCCAAGCCACGAGCGTTGACGTTCAGTGGGTCCTGAAGGTTGACACAACGGATTCGGGCCTCATCGTAGAATACAGCGCCTGGCTCCACAGCTCTTCGTCCCTACAGCACTCGTTGGCTAAGTCGCTGTTGTCGTGCGGTGCTCGGTGGGTGGAGCATGATTTAAACTTGTGCGGTTGGGTAGTCGCAAATAGTTACTCGACTGAGTTTGAGGGCATGGTTTCGGATCTTGGGATATCATATGCTTCTTCGCACATCGCTTTGGCGTGGCAGCGACGATGGATCTATAGCATTAAAATCTCCTTGTGTATCATAACCCGTGGGAAATCCGGACATATTTGGAGAGAGACAGATAACATGGCATATGCGAGCCAAGCCATTAAACAGGTGACGTCATATCTCTAGTGTCGATGCCCAGCTTGCCGCGTGCAACTCCTGGGCCAATTCCAGCTTGTTGGAGCTTGCGGTGATGCTTCCTTAGGTACCGTACTTCGTCTTCGATTCGACTACCCGACTTCACGGGAATCTTACGGAATTCTGATCATGAAGCACCGCATAGCCGGTCTAGCGGCTCTACCTTCCGCCTCACCCTTCCAACCCTCTATTAGCACCGTCAGACTTGCTCAGCGATTACCTCGATTTGCACAACACAATGCAACAATACCACGGCCTTTTCAGCTTCGTGGCTTTGCGATAACGACGCGCCTGAGACAAGCAGAATCAAAACCCAAACATGACATAAATGGGCGACCAGCAGTTGAGCTCAACAACAACATTACCCAGGAGGAGAAAGATCACTTTGCGAAGAAGCTTGCTGAAGATAAGGGCAAGCAGATCAAGACACCATGGCATAGAGAGGGGAGCGATGTGCCTCCTGTTTCCAGGCAGAGGAGCGCATCAGCCATGACCAAGGGTACGCACTTCAGTCGCCATTGCGACCGCTTGGACTGACAACATGACAGGAAAGCTCCTCACCACACCATCGCGTATGCTTAAGATCATTCTTCCCCTCACCACACAAGACAACAACAGCGACCGCAAAGACATCGAGCCGCTCGCCCTGCTGGTGCATCCCCAGCAGCCAATATCCTACCTCGAACGCCTGATCCAGTCCGAACTACCCATGATCAAAGACAAGGACGGCAAGGAGCGCATACCTTCAGTGCACTTCCGCGCCGAAGACTCGATGCAGAGCGACAAAGAGGACGCCGTCACAGAGGAAACTGTTGTCAGTAGCGACGAGGAAGCCGTGTCGGACCAGGAAGGCGAGGAAGATTTCGAAAAGGTCGACGAGATACGAGTGGACGGCAAGACAGAACGGACAGGCAAACTCAGTAGCTCGACTGCGAACAGGAAGACCCCTGAGGAAGCGGCGCAGCTGCGGAAGGGCCCTGGGCAGGGCGGCGTCGAATCCTACTCTGGGCTTGGTCAAGACGCGCCCGCTGACAAGATCGCCGAGCGCAAATTCGTGCGTTGGTCGAGCTCCACCGAGCTCGGTGACTTTATCCGTGACGCCGCGAGAGGAAAGGAGTTTGCGATCGACATTGAGGGCGCCCCAGAGGAGATCAGGGTTGGCGTGCCCAGCTTCAACGACAGGACGTACTACCTCCGCATGCGCCTCCGGAAGACATCGAGCAAGATCTCGAAAATGGCAGATGTGAAAAAGGAGTGCGATCATCTAGCTCACAAGGCAGCTCAGCGCGTCGCTACCGCTGGCTTTGGCGGTGTTGTCGGATGGTGGGGAGTAGTCTACTATCTCACGTTCCAAACCGAGCTCGGCTGGGACGTCATGGAGCCGGTCACTGTATGCCATACTCTTTACACACTTACGAATCATTTGCTAACACCCATGCAGTACCTAGTCGGTCTCTCGACCCTCATTGGCGGTTACTTATGGTTCCTCTACCACAACCGCGAAGTCTCCTACCGCTCTGCCATGAATCTCACCATCTCGAAACGCCAACAGAAACTCTACCAGTCCAAGAACTTCGACCTGCGGAAATGGGAGGTCCTGATCGACGACGGCAATGCGCTGCGCAAGGAGATCAAGGCTGTAGCCAACGAGTACGATGTCGAGTGGGATGAGCTCGAGGACGAGAAGAGCGAGAAGGTTGCCGAGGCACTGAGGAAGGATCGCAAGAGGAAGAAGCAGGGGAAAGATGACAAGGAGGAGGAGGAGGATGAACCAAGCAGCGAGGAGAAGAAGAAGGACGAGAAGGATTGAGAGTCTGCTTTTGTGTATGCCATTGAGGCCATTTTGAGCGAGGCGTTCCGGATACTAGAGCATGGAAACGATGCACAAATGTATAGGCGGCGTTGTCATTGGGATATGTCATCAGTAATGTGCTTACTCAGAATATGTTGATGAAGTTTATCTAATCTCTCGGGATTACTTGCGTGTCGTAAGTCCGTACTTAAGCCGCAGCTGCCCCTCCCCCGCCATGCAAGTACCAACCGCGTTCCCTTTGTCAACAATCGCGCCTGCACGTCTGCATCATAGCACCACTACCGACAGCTTCTTTCTCTCAACCTATTGGGCCATTAGCATTGACAGACCACGATGCCGTTGACAGTCTTATCCGACACAGACGTGCGAAACTTGCTCTTGCAACTCACCAAGCAAGATATCCTCGATCTACAGCAATCACTCGCAGACGCGCTGCACTACTATTCCACTGCAACCGAAGAAGATACAAGCAATGGCTGCTCCTCGTCGTACCAACCACTACGCACATCTCTCAAGCGCGGCGATGGCCAAACTACCCTCCTCATGCCCGCGAGCAGCAACGACGGCATGGGTGTAAAGATCGTAACCCTCGCCGCCTCCAACACCAAGCCCGACACCGCATCCGTCACATCCTCACTCTCCTTGCTCTCCGTATCCCAGCAATCCTCGTCCTCGAAGTCATTCACACAGCCCCAATCCTTCTCAAGCGCACAATCTACAACGCCAAAAGGCAGTCTCACACTCTTCGACAAGAGCGGCGAGCCTCGTGCGCTGCTCAATGCAGAGGAAATAACAGCTTTCAGGACCGCGCTCGCGAGTACCATGCTCTTTAAGAAACGGCAGAATGTACACGACCTCGTTGTGTTCGGCGCAGGGAAGCAAGCGTACTGGCACATTCGTCTTGCGCTACTCTTGCGCGGCCCGGAAATACATCACCTGAATATTATAAACCGCGACTTCGAACGCGTGCACAACTTGCTTTCGAAACTGTACCAGCCGCACGACGAGCCCGCGGGCTGGGACCCGGAATCTATACCGCAGTATCGGTCTGGTAGCGAAGACTCGGGATTGTCGGTGCCGAAGATACAAATCCTCACGCCGGGACATGGCGAGTACGAGCGATTGCTCAAGAGCACGATTCGCGCGAGCAGTGTCATTTTCTTCACGACGCCGAGCCTCACACCACTCTTTCCCGCGCCGTATCTCACGAACCCTGAAGGACGCAAGAAGGGGCGGTATCTCGCTGCGATTGGAAGTTACAAGCCGCACATGGTGGAAATACACCCGGACATACTGAAGCAGAATGTCGCGCCGGAACACGGACACAGGCACTTTCACAAGCATGCGCCGCAGGGTGGAGCGATTATCGTGGACAGTGTGGAGGCGTGCTTGAAGGAAGCTGGCGAGGTAATTCAAGCTGGTTTGGGACCGAACGAAGTGGTTGAGATTGGCGAGCTGGTGATGCTCAAGCGTGACGCCGAGAGGCGGAGGCTGGAATGTAAGGCGCGGAAGAGCGAGGAGGGACTGGATGACGTCGGCGTGGAGCTGGGAGAGTGCGAAAAGGCGAAGAAGAAGAGGAGGGGAAGTAGCAAGGAGCATGATGGGGAAGACAAGGAGCATAAGAGTTTGATGGAGTGGCTGCAGAGAGGGAATGTGATATATAAGAGTGTGGGGCTGGGGTTGATGGATGTTGTGGTGGGTATGGATTTGGTGAGGCTGGCAGATGAGAGGGGAATTGGCACGAGGATTGAGAACTTCTAGGGGAAGGTGTAGGATCGTGAAAGGTCTGGCTTGAGAAAGGAAGTGCGATCTGACGCGGCGACGGCCACATTGCACATCCTCTCGCGGGCGAGATTCAGTTGTCTGAATATGAGGGACGAAGCACTGCGAACCATATGCATAACCAACACAAGTAGCGTCATCACGCGAGTATGCACAACACTGAGAATGGCGTGCGTTATCGTGATTGATTCCAGTCAACGCGGTCTTCTTCAAAGGACCGCTTTTAACCCTCCTAAACTCCGTGGTATAGACCTAATGCAGAGATAAGAGACACGCCATTAGACTCGTTAAACCATCAAACACCACCAAGACCTGCTTAGATCTTGATAGCGCTCTCGATAGCCTTCCTGCGCTTGTCCATGCGAGCGTTGGCCTTCGCACCCATGATACCACCTCCCCAGTGACGCGAGGCGTCCTTGTGGTGTGACTCGAGGTAGCCGTCGTTGACAGCGGAGACGAGCTTGGACAGGTCGTTCTTGTCCTCGGAGCGGACCTCGGTGAGGGCGAGAACGGCGGCGGTCTTCTGGTGGACGACGGTACCGAGACGCGCCTTGCCCTTTACGATGGCGTATGGGACACCCATCTTGCGGCAGAGGGCGGGGAGGAAGACGACGAGCTCAATGGGGTCAACATCGTTGGCGATGAGAACGAGCGCAGCCTTCTTGTTCTCGACGAGGCCAACAACGTGGTTCAGGCCGTACTTGGCGACGTATGGCTTCTTGCTGACGTCCTCCTTCTTCTTTCCCTCAGAGACGGCGGTAGCCTCCTTGGTCAACCTCTCCTTCTTCTCGGGCTTGGTCTCAGGGCGGTACTTGTTGAGGAGCTTGAAAGCCTGGGTGGCAACTGTCATGTGTCAGCAGTGTCCAGTATACCATTGTATTGTGTGAGACGTACGGTTGCGGTCGGCAACGTGCTGGAACTGCGCAATCGCCGGTGGGACCTTCAGGCGCATGTTGAGGATCTTCTTCTGGCGCTGGAGGCGGACGTATGCGGGCCATCGCACCATGCGACCGAGGTTGCGCTGGGGTTGGATGTCCTGGCCGATGCCGAAGTTCTTGGGGCGCTTCTCGATGAGAGGATTCTGGCGCTGTTAGAGCTTGCGACAGCCACATGGGTGAGGGGATACGGACCTTGGGAGCCTTCTTGGAGCCGCCGGCCTTGCCCTGCGGGAAGGGAGCAGGCGCCGCTTTCTTTCCAGACTTGGGAGGCATCTTTGCTTGTGTCGGGGCTGTCATAGAGAACAAAAACCATTAGTGAATGTTCTTCCACTAATGAGGTTTTGTGTCTCGTAAGAGAGAGAAGGCATTGCTGCCGTTCTGCACTCTAGCCATTTATATGTTCGACATGTTCCAGGACAGATACATGCGATTGATATGCCTGGGAGCAATCAAGTGGTGGGTTTGCGCTTACCGTGTGTTGTTGCGGCGACGATGGGGATTGACGAAGTTCAAAGAGGCACGCAATAGCAATATTCTCTCGTGTGTGGAAAAGAGACCGCGCTAAGGTGCTTGGCGGCAGGGGTCTGTCGAAAGCGGCAGCGGCGATATGTTTTGCCGCCTGCCCAATCGCGTCGCGTCAAGATCAACACCACCACCAGCCGGCAGTCCAACATGGATGGACTAGTGAAAAGAGGGCACACGAGTCGATTGATAGTCATCTTCTGCCTTTGGAAGGCTCTGCTCCTCACGTTGGCAGTTCTTTGCCCTGGACCTGGCTACGATACCTCGGCGCTCATACTCTTGGAGCCCACTCTCAAGCGACATCAGCGCTTCCCTTCCTTCTCTACATACGACCGTCTCGCCCTCAATGTATTCCGTTGGGACGCCGCGTACTTTGTTATGGCTGCTGGAAGAGACAAAGCTTACGAACAAGAATGGGCTTTCAGTTGGCCATACTCCAAGCTTCTCAGTCTCATAGCGCGATGTGAGTGACGATCACCTTGTCACCCTAACGCAATTGTTGACCTTTAAGGGTGCGCCGCTGGGAGTACTGAGGCCGATACGAGGAGCTTCGTCGTGGCCGGTGTTCTATCCTCCACCTTGTGCCATCTGCTTTCTGTCTTCGTGTTGTATCGACTCTTGGTCATCATCCTGGATTCGCAGCATCGGCACCAAGTCGCATTCGTCGGCGCCATTCTACACGCCCTTTCGCCCGCTTCTCTCTTCCTCTCTGCGCCGTACGCAGAGGCGTTGTTTTCTTTACTGAATCTGGCCGGAATGCTACACTATGCCCAGTCCAGAAGCATGGCTCGAACCGAGCCTCCCAGTATTTGGGAGGATGCGTACAAGTTGAGCTCCGGTTTGTGCTTTGGTGCAGCTACCTTGATGCGAAGCAATGGCTTGCTGAGCGGCTTGGTCCTTCTGTTTGATGTTGCGAGATACGGACCCCGAGTTGTTTCCATGCGGCTAGCCGTACATGACGTGCGGAGAATCATTGTCACCTCTGTGGCAGGTAGCTTTGTCGCTCTAGGGTTCATCTGGCCGCAGTCTCTTGCATATGCGGAGTTTTGTACCTCGGGCAACAATCTCGAAACCAGACCGTGGTGCACGAGAACCGTACCTAGCATCTACTCTTGGGTACAGAGTCATTACTGGTAAAATGGACTCCATTCGGCGAGGTTGTGTACTAATTCCTGTCAGGAACGTCGGGTTATTTCGATACTGGACTTTTCCCAACCTCCCTCTTTTCTTGATGGCCGCACCAATGCTCTGGCTCTTGCTCGAGTCTAGCGTAACGGTACTCCGCAGCTACTTTCAGCCACTACGCCACGGTTGTTTTGTACCCCAGACGGGTGTGACAGGAAATTCCAAAAACACTCCACTTGTCATGCATCTTTTCCCCGAACTGGCTATACCGCAGCTCGTGCTAGCTATCGCAGCGATCACCAGCTTTCATGTTCAGATTGTCAATCGCATTGCCTCCGGATACCCGACGTGGTATGCGATGATTGCTGTATGGATTGTGGATGGGTCCTTTCGCAATCTGAAGTATCAACGCCGAAGCCACTGGGTCGTCCGCGGTATGATCATGTATGGCTTGGTACAAGGCATGTTGTTTGCGAACTTTCTTCCGCCCGCTTGAAGCTTGGGTAACTTCAACTCAATTGTCCAGTGTAATCCAACAACTTGTCGGAATAGGCAGTACATTGAGATGTGGTCCACCTCGACAGGTTGAGATTAGTTCAACAAGCTGCTCGAACCACCGGACCTTGTCGGGGCGTTCAGACGATTGACAAGCAACATGAACCTTATCATGCGTCCTCAGATGCTACATCCTGCGAATTATCTTTTCGTCGACAGCCATGAAAGGTGTGTTTCTACATTCTCTCTTTTACTGCGGCTTTGTTCCATGTTCCTATTGAGCAGAACATTGCTCTGTGAAAGTGTTCAAAGTCTTTTCAATTTGACAAGTGCAGTACATCATTGAAGCTCAGGTCTCAAATGCGCCCCTTCATCCTATGGTACACCGTTATGGCTTAAGACACACGTACCGGCGTAGTACATGCACCACGACACATGCTCCTGCCACTAACGACTTATTAGCTTGTGATCCTTTGAAGATCAGGACAAACTCTCGCCGTCGAATTTGGTAGATCCATCGGCATGTAACGAGCTGCGCGATCGCATTGATTCATCGAGTCCGGCTTTCGAGCAGGGTTTAGTCGCGCGTTACAAGATCACTCGTATGGAAGACGATTGGGTCTAGATCACAATGTCGGAAACACATTTGCTCCGAATGTCAGAGTCAAGTGCTGCCTGCCGTATCATGGCTGGAATTTGACATTTGGCGTTTTCACTCATGGCTTCGCTGCCTGTCAAATTCTTACCTTCGGCTGAAACCCACGCGCAGTCGGGACTTACTCAAAAGTCAAGCCAGGCCTAAAAACGCCCAGCTTGCTCAAGTGCAACAGCTCAAAGCGTACCTGCATATATTCAGACTAGAGAGTTCTGGTAGATTCCTGTCACATGAGTCGATCCCAACAACTTGAGCTGCCGTGTATCGTCGCTCCACTTGTGCAGGCTCGGAGTGCATGATCAACCAGGCTGTTAGACCATCGACGCAAGATACCGGATCTATCTAGCCTTGGATATACTGGACTCTGCTATGGCCTAGCAATTGTGGGGATACCATCATACCGATTTACACATCTGATGTTGTCCCCACACCATTCTCTCATGGCCTGCATTGCGGTCGCCACGTCGTTGAAGATGCTGATAACTGAGGCTTACCTCGCTACTCGAGACATCAAGCTAAAAGTGCCTCCAGCAAAACGAGCTCCGTGCTTTGTCTTGCGAACACGCCACTGAAAAGCTGGCTTTATCGATCTGGAAGGAGGGTCAAAGACCAATATTGCTACGAGACATGACCTGTTCAGTATAAGCTGCGTCACCAGCATCTGCAACACCTCCACTACATAAACTGCGTAGAGCATCCTCTTCAATAAATGCGCTCACCGTGGACACTCATTCAATCAAACAGCCATGAAGCTCCTCGTTGCCCTTGCATTGTACGCCTCGCCGCTCGTTTTCGGAGCACGTTTCGGTGCAAGACAAGCAGATACCTGCAATCAGAACAATTGCTTTCGTGCGGTATGGGGATCCAATCCCGACCTGGGAGTACCTCCCAGTGCCTTCAAGGCTTGCGGAAGTCATTTGACGACAACCAAGATTATCTATCCTATGTAAGCCACGACCTTGAGTCTCGCCTTGTCGATGCTAATCATGCTAGGGTCACGAGTACCTTTGCCCAAGTCACTCTTACAACGACGACGACACCATGTCCTACTGGTTCGGTCACTCCCGTACTGCCGGAGCCGTCTAGCGACATGCCGAGTTCAACAGAGTCTGCGTCCACCACCATTGCAGAGCAGCGAATCCAGGGTCGCCAACTTCAGCCGTCACTATCATCCTCCACCAGGACAACTTTCGGCTCGGTTCCCACGAACATTGCTAACATTTGCGACGTCGAAAACTACCGGAGCGCCTGCCTGTGTCAGTCATCGTTCGTGAGCTCGGCCTTGGTCACATCCATGAGCACGGTGAGTATTCAATGTATATCCTGAGAGGTAGATCAAACTGACATGATTAGACTACAACTTTCTTCATCACGGCTACTTTCACGAACACGATTGTCACCGGAACATCATGCCCTGTACCTTCTGGCTCCCCCCCACCTTCAGTCTCCTCCTCTCCTAGTGGCAGTGCGAGCAGTGGCTTGGTGTCTAGTAGCACAGATATGAGTAGCTCTTCAGCAAGCGACTCGATGAGTGCAAGTTCTTCCGGCACAATGACGACCAGCTCTTCAAGCGCCAGTACTGGGTCGGCAAGCTCTACCAGCAGCACGGGTTCGGTTCCTTCACTCTCTTCTAGCAGCACGGCCTTGAGTTCTTCCTCGTCTGGCTCAAGTACGGGTTCGACCGTTAGCAGCTCAAGCACAGGCTCAGCTATAAGCAGCTTTAGCTCTTCTCTGAGTAGCACAGTAACCACAGGTGTTCCTTCCAGTAGCACCATGACAACTTTGTCGTCCAGTGGCTCGAGCACAGATTCCGGAAGCAGCTCGAGTACAGGATCTTCTTTAAGCAGCTCACGCACAGACTCGGCGCTCAGTAGCACATCGACGACAAGTTTTTCGTCCAGTGCGTCGTCTAGTAGTGGTTTAAGTGCCACCACCAGCGGTACATCCTCATCTTCGTCAGGCACGTCGTCCTCTGCGAGTGTCACGGAGTCTGTATCCTCTCTCAGCAGTACTGGCACGAGTTCTTCACCCAGCAGCAGCGGAATGATTTCTTCATTTAGCACGACAGGGGCTAGTTCGTCGTCAAGTGGCACTTCACTTTCAAGCAGTACAGGAAGTTCGTCTTCGTCGAGTAGCGCGGGAAGTTCCTCCACGCCAAGCAGCACGGGAAGCTCTTTCACACCAAGCGGCACAGGAATCTCGTCCACGCTAAGCAGCACGGGAAGCCTGTCCATGTCAAGCAGCACAGGATCGAGTTCTTCGTCTGAGACGTCTTCATCGTCGACGACTTCCTTTGCTGGCCGCCCTCCTCCTCCACCTCCGTCAGGCACAATCTCGTCTTCATCATTAAGCAGCTCCGGAACAACGTCATTATCCTCTTCATCTTCGAGTTTTACTGGATCATCTTCCTCGCTCAGCAGTGGAACAAGCAGCTTACAAAGTAGCACTGAGTCTATCTCTTCGCTCAGCAGTACCGCCACTCCTTCATCGGCCACCTCCACATCCCCCACCTCCCCCAGCAGCACTCTCCCAAGTTCCACAAACACAGACATCGCATCATCATCCCCTTCAGCCCCCCTCTCCAGCTCCACTTTCCTCCCCAGCTCCAGCCTCCTCTCCACCCTCAGCACCTCCGCGTCCCCATCCACCACAAAAGACGGATACTTGCCCCCACCGCTCCCCACACCCAGATGCACAGGCAACGGCGTGGCCCTCTGCAACGGCGGCTGCCGCGATCTGCGCACCGACAACTCGCACTGCGGCGCCTGCAACAATGCCTGCATCGCCGGCAAGTCCTGCGTCAACGGCGTGTGCACGTCCCAGCCGTGCGATTCTACATGCACGCTGTCTCGCCTATGCAATAACAACGGTACGAGCTCCTGCGTGTGCGCTAAGGAGAGCGAGGGCTCGGGCGTGTGCTTCGATGGCGCGAAGTATGCGTGTAACGCGACGGATCCGCGGCCGGTTAGGTGCTATAGTACGGCTGGGTGTGGTGTCGGTACGGTCTGTGTGAAAGAGTGGTGTGCGTGTAATGGGACGGGCATGGGGATCTGTGTGTCTAGTGAGGGGTGTGGACGGCGTGGTGTCGATGTTGTGGGTGAGTTGGTGTACAAGGGGACGGGGAGGAGTGTGAAGCTCTTTTAGTGAAAAGGGTGATGTAGCTGCGAGTGGAATAGGAAGGATGGGATTCGATCCGACATGTGGAGGATTCTAGGGTTTGGGGGCAAGTATTGATAGATTCGCTTCTTACTACGCAAATGCAACACTTTTGACTTTTGGCGCGAGACGACCATATATTGCTAGGAGTGACCAAGTGAGGCTTGTCTGAAACCTACATAGGTGATGCTTGTACAAGCTCGAGGCGGACGATCAGACGCTGCAAATAGATTCGAGGGCATTGAGCATGACGTGGATTGTGGAGAATCAAGGGTATCAGATTCGTTCTCGCTAGTAATAGAGCAGAGGTGATGTGGATGTATGTACAATGAGAGAGCGACCGCGCGCAGGACTGTAGGAATGCCAAAGCGATACACGACTAGGTATCAAGGAAAGAACGCCAGATGACACCGAGAGGCATCATGCAGAGAAATTAGAGAAACAAACACTGTCCAGTCAGGCCTTCTCACTCCTTCTGAAAATGTCTTTCAGCGAGTTCTTGAACTTACGCCAGTCTGAATCGCCCGATTTCTTCAGGCTGACACTATCATCCCTGCCTCGCTCCTTCTCGAGCTTCCTGTCCTCTTTAGTCTTGCTGCGTTCGCGCTTTCGATCTTGTCGCTTCTTCTTCTCGTTTGCGACGAACATACTCGTAGGGCGAGACCTGAGTCCAGGGCGCTCAGTCACGCCAGAGTCCCAGAGGCCTGTCGTGGTGACCGGTTCGTATGTGGATTGAGTTTTGCGCGAGCGTTCAGGGTCTGGCAGAGGTGGAGATAGAAGAGGCGGCGATAGTAGGGGCGCAGGCGGCGCCGGACTGTCGTTCGAGGGGCGTGTGATGATAGGAGAAGGGATGGTCATGACGGTTTGGCGAGTAGACATGTCGGAAGATGGCCGATCGGGCAGGACGAGCTCCTTGATACGTAGCAGCTCGACACTGCGCTTGATCTGCCGTTCCTCCTCGCTCTCTGCCAATGGCTGGCCTTCAAATGCTAGGCCGTGACGCCGACGCATACTGCCACTCATTGTAAAGAGATTGGTGTTGCCGGTTGAATTTGCACGTCGCGAGCGTGTTTTGCGACTAGGCGAGGAATTTGGGGAGTTCTCGGCCTCAACCGGCGCTAGCGAAGGGTCGGCAGTGAAGCTTGTACTGCGCGGGAGCCGGTCGATGCCACTTCTCAGTAGCCTTGGAAGCGTTCGGCGGTTCTCTTCTAGTGTGGACACAGGAGAAGCGGAGCGGGGAGGGTCGAGGAAAGACATGGATACGGTCCGAGTACTAGAAGGACGATTGACAGCGGAAGTTTCCTGAGAAGGCGTGGGAGGCTGGCCTGCTGAGTAGTATTTTTGAGCGGCAACCCACACCCCAGTGACCACTATGAACCTCCTAAGAGCGTCGTCGGTAACAATCGCCATCTGATCTTTGGACATGAACGATTCCAGATCGATACTCGCCGGCGTGATTGTAGGCGAGTGTAAGATGGAGCCAGGTGTAGATGGCGAGGTGGCTGACGGCATTGCGTACGAGTCCATGATGTCAATGCGGTTTTGAGTCATAGTCGCAACGATAGGGTGGCGTCTCGAGTTGGCGGTTATGGTGCTGAAGGTGTATTTTCTGTCGTCTTGCGTAGGAGCCAGCGTGGGCGAGAGAGGCGCGGTGGCCGACATGGCTGATGCTCTTCTTGAGTGTACAGGCTTCGGGACCCATCGTGCCTTGAGCGTCAAGCCGTGGTCGTCGGTGGTGTTGAACTCGAAGCCACCGTTGGGCATAGATGAAACCTCCCATCGACTTGTTCCGTCGTCCATGCAGATCTCTGTCAGACATTTCTCGTTCCTGGCGGGACAAATGACGCCAACAACCTCTCTCGAGCTCCAGCGATCGTCATCCGACGTCGCTTCCTCATCTTTGCCATAGGCCTCGGCCTTGACAATCAAAAGATCGTGTGCACCGAGGCGCTCTCTGGTGTTGAAGGATCGGGCCAGCCGGCGGGTGGATTTGGCTGGCAGCAGAGGGAACGGGACTAGTTCGTATGCGGGCTTGGGGCGCTGTGAAGGAATGATCTGGTGCAGCTGCAGGAGCACCTTGGGGCGTATGTGAAGCTTTCCGCGACACTCAACAGGCTTTGGTGGACGGGCATAGATGTAGGATGTCTTAGAGCGAGCGGCACGCTTCTTGGGCTGTTCGTCCACAGCACTGCTACTGGACGAGGCGGGCCGTGAAGGGACTGGAGTGGCGAGTGGCGTATCTGGAGGTGCGCTCATGGCATGCTTGGGCGTGGCAGCATTTTGGGAGCTGGTCGCGAGCCCGGTCTCGTTCGTGGCACCGCTGGCTGGAGACGGTGAGGGGCTCCTGCCGCGGATAAAGGAGCCAATGATGGAAAGAGGCATCTGAACGAGGAAGGAGCCATTGGCGGTCAACAAAGAAGGTGAAGGAGACTGTGGCGGCGAAGCATCGTGCTTGTGGGCAGCGTCAGTCGTGAGGAGCATGTCCAGCATAGTTCCGGGTGTCAAGACATGCTGGGGGAGATGTCAGCGCACAAAGAAATGAAGACGCCTGGCACGGATGCGGGAGCGCAGGAGCAGGAGCAGCCATGATCCTTTTGACGATGGCTCGCTGAGCTGAGTGTCCTGTGCGCTGGAGTTGGGGACTGGGTACTGGTGTCCGTCCGTCGAACAATTTACATGGCAGGGCTTACTTACAAGCCACAGCTAGCTGACCGTATGCAGGGGCCCGTTCGTCTACTGCGCCTGACAGCCGGCCGTTCTTCGACCACCGTTTCAATGAATATCGACGACAATGATAAAGGGAAGATTAAAATACAGTCGAGTCACTTCACTCTATGGCGGAAGAACGGCGCTGCGCTGCACTATGTTCCCCTCACCAGGCTGTGTGTCACTCAAAACTGGTCCGCTCTGCATGCATGCACGAGGCACAACAGTCGGCACCACAACCGTCCCGTGGCCGGTCGGACCCTAGCGCATCGTGAACTTCAAACCGAGACTTTGTTCGCATCCGGCTAGGCTTGAGAAGCATTGATTGGGCCTTCTCGAGCGTTTCACGCGTATTATTATTATTGCTAGCTCTTCCATTGCTGGCTGGGGCATTGTTCAGCTGCTCGGCCGCCGACGCCACTTGTGACTTGTCCACACTGTGGTAGCTGGGACTGCTTACTCTACCCTTGCCCTTCGCGATTTGCGCTGACTGTCGGTAAGAACGCCGAAGAAAGCATCATCCCGCCCTCTTCCGGACGATCAGAAATCCAGAATCTTGCGTCTTCACATGCTGGTCGATGTGGGGATGCACTGATGCAGTGCGCCTTCCAAGGTTGTTTGGAGCCGCGTAAATACGCCGTATATCGTATCGCAGCCTTTGCATGCACTCGCTTCGACTGTGCATCGTAAGCGAACATTATTACTTCGTCGTTGTATCACTTCAGGCCATGTCGCTGGACAGCTTTCAAGCAGTTTACGTAAGACTTGGTAGTGCTACCATGTGGCAGTGAAAGTCGTCCTATCGATAATGTTGGAACTCATCACCAGCTTGCGGACGTCTCGTCAAGCGCACGAACATCACCACATCACACCGCTACGGCCGCCACGGCTTCCATACACCCTTGCGAAGCCTGCAATTATCCTGCACACCCCCACTCAATTCCACGATCGTTGTGGTGCGAGACGCGAGACTCTCCCAAGGTCGGTCGCTCAAAAACCCGAGTTCCGCGCCTTTCAAAAATTCTCCGCCGAAGCCGAAGCTTTTGTGATCAGACGGATAAGCAGACAAAAGAAAACTTGTTTAGTCCGGCCGTCCGGTTGACCAGACTACTCCCATCTGCTGTACCTTGTCAGTCGAATTACCTTTACGGACGAGAAGACCCAAGTCTGCTCTCGTCAACACCCAAGGAGCCTCAAGTCATTATGCCGGCCGTAGAAGGCCACTCCCTGGTTGCAGCCAGCTCACCACACAAGTCGAAAGATTCAGACACAGACAGCAGCCAGCAGCTATTGGCTGAGAACCTGGTGCAATGGTTCAACCAGAACGGAGGGTACCTCAGCACCGAAATTCGCATTGAATATACCCAATCGCGCGGCTTCCATATGCAGGCTGTGAGGCCACTGATTTCACCGATCGTGGTGACCTGTCCGCTCAAGCTTACGCTGTCTCGCTTCAACCTAGATCCACAACAGAAAGAGGTTGTTTACATTGATAGCGCTCTGCAGCAATGCCTGGGCAAAATACCCGAGCACATACTGACCTACCTGCTACTAATCGAGCAGAAGAGAAAGGGTGAAAACTCGCCATGGCATGCTTACATCCGCTGTCTACCGGGTCCAGAGAGTATGACGACGCCGCTCTGGTTCGACGATGATGACTTGGCTTTCCTGGCTGGTACTAGCCTTGCACCTGCTGCCATAGAGAGAAAGTGGGAATATCACCAACAGTGGGAACATGCGTCGAGCGTTCTGAGAAAGGTCAGTGTTGCGCTGGCTGACGAAACCACTTTGTAAGTTGCAAGCCATCGAATTTCACCGAACCATCATTTGCATGCATGTCGCTCTTCTGCTACGTAGCCAGCACTGTCTGTGGCGTTGAGACATCATGATACGGCATATGTAATCCCAGACATTGTGGGATTTCAAAGATAGCGCAACATGCTCAGCCAGTCTTGATCATCCCGACAGAGTCAGCTCGCTAATTAGCACAGTGAATCTCTCCTTTGGGCTGCTACAATCTTCACTTCTCGGGCCTTCATTTCCACGCACATATTGCCAAATCAGGATACGGCGCCAATATTATTCCCAGTCGTTGACATCTTGAATCACTCTGTCTCGGCTAGAGTCGAATGGGACTTCCAGCCTTGCACTTCCTTCTCCCTGAAGCTACTCGACGGCGGGTCATTCGAGCATGGCCAAGAGCTGTTCAACAACTATGCACCAAAACAGAACGATGAGCTACTACTCGGATATGGCTTCTGTCTCGAGGACAACCCCATCGAGCAGTTCCCCTTAAAGCTCGCTTTTCCACCTATGCTCCAGCAATATGCACAGGAAACAGGATTGCTCAAGCCTGAAAACGTGCCGTTTGGTATGAACACAGACTTTCTGAGTAAGGACCCGAACACCGAACAGCACTTCCTGCGAGCAAAAGGCCACCCGTTCGGTCGGTATGAGAACTGCGTACCGTTCTTCTGTGGCATACCACCTTACATTGTGCATTTCTTCTTCGTTCAGACGCTGCTATCTCTTGAGCTTGATGTGCACGACATCAAAGTTCAACGACCCGGACCCAGATTTACACTTCATGTCTTGTCGCTACTTCACCAGGCTCTTTCTCAACGCTCGCAAACGCTACCACTCTCCATCTCGCAACAGCCGCAGAACGAGAAGCAAATTTACGCAAAGATCTACAGAGATGGCCAAGCTAAGATCATCCACTCCGTACGCAATGAACTTCAAGTCGCTCTTGATCGCGTTCGCGCACCCAAAGGCGAAGTACCACCAGAACGCTCAGCTCTCATCACACTGCCTGAAGCCCTCATGGCGCTCGCCGCTGAACTTCCCGCTAGCGAGCCTCAGCGCTTCAAAGCCGGACTTGAGAAACACAGTTTACAATCACCCGGAAATGACAGACTCATCTGGACGCTTCTGCTCGTCTGCCTTGTCTCATACTGGTTAACGTGCGAAGACCACGGGGAGAGCCTGATCAACAGCTGGTTGCGCAGTCTATACGCGAAATGTCCTCTACCAGCACTGGACGAGGGTATCGAAGACGCTGACACCTACACTTTTGTTGATGAAAATCTGTCCGACTTCCTCGCCCTACCAATCTACGAAGACGAGGAAGACATAACCGAGCGACTCGATACGATCGGTGCGACTGCCGGATATTATGGCAACGCGCCGCGTCAAGACTGGCCGGCACTTGTGCGAGGGAAGACGGAAAATCTGGGTGTTAGGATGATCATGTGGGGCATGAAGGTGGCGGAGACGGAATTGATGTCTTTGCTGGAAGATGGCGTGGTCAAGATGGCAATGTACGTTGTGCCTTGGAAGGAAGGAGGTGATGAGGAGGAGGAAGCATGGATGTATGAGGATTGAAGTTCCACTCGGTGAGCGACCAGAGAACGATGTTCCTGACATGATCCAAGCATCTCGAAGCCCTTGCATACATATGAGGCAGACACGCTAGTACCAGGCAGCCACTTTCTCGTGGCGGTGCAGCTGGAACGCCTGCCTGCAACTTACAATATATGTATAAAGTGTTAACAGTAGATTAACTAGCCTGTCACATATTCATACCGCTTTGATTCTCTCGATAATCCAGGGAAAAAAAACGCAATGTCAGCCACCACCCAAACCCCCAACTCCACATCCACCCTCTCCAAAACCCTAGGCGCCCTCCTCGGCGTCCACGCCGGCGACTCCCTCGGCGCCACCCTCGAATTCGCACCCTGGTCCGAAATAATCAGGAAATACCCCAACGGCCTGCGCGACATCATCGGCGGCGGCCCCTTCTCCTGGCCCGCCGGCCACGCCACAGATGACACAGACCTAACCCGCGCCGTCCTCCTCGCCTACCACGCGCGCGCCCAAGAACTCCACAACTACGGCCCCGAAGCCGCATCCTCATTCGACATCGCCAAAGCGTCTGCCGACTACGCCGTGAAATGGAACGACGGCGACTGGCCCGGGCGCAAAAAGGGCAGTCGACCGGAGGACATTGGCGGCGCGACGGACACAGGGATACATAAGTACAAGCGGTGCAAGGACGCGGCGAAATCTGGCGCTGGGCATGGCAGCGCGGGGAACGGGAGTTTGATGCGGTGTATTCCTACTGCGCTATTTACTGGGACGCCGGAGAAGAGGGTGCGTGAGAGCATGTGTATCAGTGCGTTTACGCATAATGATCCGCGATGTACGGTGGCGTGCGCGGCATATAATGAGATTGTGGCTGCGCTGATTGAGGGAAGGGATGTGCGTGAAGCGGTGGAGGTCGGGAAGAGCGTTGCGCTGGATTTGGAGTGCCCGGCCGTTGCAGACGCGATGGCGGAGGGTGAGAGACTTAAGTTGGCGAAAGTCGCATCAGAGGGGCCGCGTGAGCATGGGTTTACGCCGTCGGGCTTTGTGTTGCATAGTTTGACGATTGCGATTGCTGCGGTCCTGGATGAGAGGAGCTTCGAGGATGTGTTAGTGGATGTTGTGAGGCTGGGAGGTGATGCTGATACGAATGGTGCTATTGCGGGTGGGTTGGTGGGCGCGAGAGAGGGTGTAGAGGGTATCCCGGAGAGATGGAGGGAGAAGCTGCAGTTCGGGAAGGAGTTCAAAGATTTGGCGAGTGAGATTTTGGAAGTGCAGAAGGGAAGAAAGTAGACCTAAGCTTCAAATGAAAAGCAGTCAGTAGCATTGAGCATCACAGGCAGTCATGGGACATGGTGTTTGAATTATTCGTTCATTCGACTCTACACAGGATATCTAGATCCTCGTACAGAGTATATGCTAACCGTCGAACTTTTATCCTCCAATCGTGAAGATCGTGACTCATCCGATGCATTCAAAGAAACCGTGAACTGGCTGTTATCAAGCCGAAAACTCCGTAGAACTACCTCCCAGGACAAAGTCTATGCTGGAACATGAAGATGACGAAGGAAACAAGACGGAAGACGATGGGTTTAGTCGACCTCCTCGACGGTTGGGCCGTCGTCGGAACCGCCGCCAGGAGCGCCGCCGCCGGGCATGCCGCCGCCTGGCATACCACCGGGCATGCCACCACCCTCACCACCAGCTCCGTAAAACTTCATCATGATGGGGTTGGCAACACCCTCAAGCTCCTTCTGCTGCGACTCGTACTCGTCCTTGGTGGCGGTCTGGTTGTCGTCCAACCAGGTGACGGTCTTGTCGATCTCGGCCTTGAGCTTCTCCTTGTCGCCGGCATCAAGCTTCTCATCGACCTTGGAGTCGCTGAGAGTGTTGCGGAGCGAGTAGGCGTACGACTCAAGAGCGTTCTTGGCTGAGATACGGGCAGCCTCGAGCTCATCCTCGGCCTTGTACTTCTCAGCCTCAGCCAACATGCGCTCGATCTCCTCCTTGGACAGACGGCCCTTGTCGTTGGTGATGACGATCTTGTTGGTCTTGCCGGTACCCTTCTCAAGGGCAGAGACGTTGATGATACCGTTGGCGTCAACATCGAAGGTGACCTCGATCTGAGGGACACCACGGGGCGCAGGTGGGATGCCGGTAAGCTCGAACTTTCCGAGCAGGTTGTTGTCCTTGGTGCGCGCACGCTCACCCTCGTAGACCTGGATGAGAACACCAGGCTGGTTGTCGGAAAACGTGGAGAAGACCTCAGACTTCTTGGTGGGGATGGTGGTGTTGCGCTTGATGAGAGCAGTCATGACACCACCAGCGGTCTCGATACCGATGGAGAGCGGCGCCACATCGAGAAGCAGGATCTCGGAGGTGGACTTGGATGAAGTGTCACCGGAGAGAATGGCAGCCTGGACGGCTGCACCGTAGGCAACGGCCTCATCGGGGTTGATGGACTTGTTGGGCTCCTTGCCGTTGAAGAAGTCGGAGACCATCTTCTGGACCTTGGGGATACGGGTGGAGCCACCGACAAGAACGATCTCGTGGACGGAGGACTTGTCGATCTTAGCATCGCGGAGGACACGCTCGACGGGCTCCATGGTGGAGCGGAAGAGGTCCTGGCACAGCTCCTCAAAGCGGGCACGGGTGATCGAGGTGTAGAAGTCGATGCCCTCGTAGAGAGAGTCGATCTCGATCGAGGTCTGGGCGGAGGAAGAGAGAGTGCGCTTGGCCCGCTCGCACGCGGTGCGGAGACGGCGGAGGGCGCGGGCGTTGGAGGTGAGATCCTTCTTGTGCCTGCAAAAAAGGTTAGCATCTGATGTACATATCATGCATGGGGGCTGAACATACTTGCGCTTGAACTCGTTGGTGAAGTGGTTGACCAGGCGGTTGTCAAAGTCCTCACCACCCAAGTGGGTGTCTCCAGCAGTCGACTTGACTTCGAAGATACCCTCCTCGATCGTCAGGAGCGAGACATCGAAGGTTCCACCACCGAGATCGAAGATGAGCACGTTGCGCTCACCGACGGTCTTCTTGTCAAGACCATAAGCAATGGCAGCGGCGGTGGGCTCGTTGATGATGCGGAGGACGTTGAGGCCAGCAATGAGACCGGCGTCTTTGGTGGCTTGACGCTGTGAGTCGTTGAAGTAGGCGGGGACAGTCACGACGGCGTTGTTGACGGTACCTCCGAGGTATGACTCGGCGGTCTCGCGCATCTTGACGAGGACCATGGATGAGATCTCTTCAGGTGTGAATGTCTTCTCCTCGCCCTTGAACTCGACCTGGATGACAGGCTTGCCGCCCTTGTCGATAACCTTGAAGGGGAAGTGCTTCATGTCGGCCTGGACCTCAGCATCCGCAAACTTGCGGCCAATGAGGCGCTTGGCGTCGAAGACTGTGTTGGACGGGTTCATGGCGACCTGGTTCTTCGCTGAGTCGCCGATGAGGCGCTCAGTGTCGGTGAAGCCCACGAACGAGGGCGTTGTGCGGTTGCCCTGGTCGTTGGCGATAATCTCGATGCGATCATCGCGGAAAATGCCCACACATGAGTAGGTGGTACCGAGATCGATACCGATCGCTGGGCCTGAGCTAGCCATGATGCGTGTATGTGGTTGTGTATGAAGCGGTGTGGTGGGGTATCAAGGAATTAAAGAAATTCGTGCAGTTGCTCACAGTCAGGGTCGACTAGTGTAGGTGAGGCTTGAGTAATGTGGTGTTTGTGTGTAGAGAAAGAGGCTGTGAGCGAGGTGGGTGTGCAAGCTTTTATTCTTCGTGGGCGAGGTTGCTGTTCGAAGAGCTTCCAAAGGTTTCTACGGACGCTTTGGCCCAACCAGAATCTTCTACAGCCTGCTCGCAGCTGCTAGGACCCACTACGGCCTGCTGCGTGCTGCGTTGCTGCGGCAAATAGCCCTGCTGAGTGCCTGCTCGCGCCGATTGCCAACAAATTCTGCCTCTGTGCCGCTTCCCGCGCAAAATTCAGCCTTCTTCACACTTCTTTGCCGCCCTTTGGTGATGGCCTATGACGGCAGCCTCGCCCCACCATGACACAAACAGGGCGCTAGGCGAGGGGCAGCCCCGCCAACGTGGACCTTCAGGCACGAGCCAGCGACTCCATGCATCTTCGAGATACTGCTCGAATGCTCAGATTTATCACACTGCTGCTACCGAATTGCCACATTGGCGACCGTACAGCTTGACTCGAACACAATTCGAAGGCTTCCAGGCTCCTTCCGCTATGCTCGCCTCCTTGCAAACAGTCGCACATTCGTATGTGAGTCAACTCAAGACAACGCATATAGGCAAACGTCATCCTTCACCGGAGCAATGATTGCGCCTTCTTTGAGAACCGTGGGAGTTCGAGCTCCTTCTGGGAGACTGCCTGCAAGGACTGGTCTTGCGCTTCCAGCATGCAGCAATAGCTGTGTCATTTGTACAGGACTCTACTACATGAGCATCAGTAGTTTCCAACCTAATCAGTAAGTCTGTTTGTCTTCACTGTTGCTTACTAGTCGATAGCCATGATTCATCTCCCTCGATCGACTCTAGAAAGGCACCAGATTTGAGTGCTTCCTGCAGGTCAACGTTCTTATGGTGTGTTTGGTACGTCGAGTAGAGACTGTCGTGAGCTTGAGTACTCGCAGGCTTTTCCAAATTACCATCGCATTCGCAAAGGCGTGGTATACTCATTTCGGAGCTCATCGACAGAGTCACGACCAATGGTCTTCCTCCATGCAGACTGATTCAATGAGATGATAACACTGGACAGCAGCCAG
>Ga0265780_10002688_pt1 | contig 23878 bp, 39 predicted proteins | sample P1T30metagenome_FD_192432 | JGI IMG/M metagenome (GOLD analysis project Ga0265780, IMG submission 192432) | Plant litter microbial communities from East Loma Ridge, Irvine, California - P1 T30 | ecosystem: Environmental > Terrestrial > Plant litter > Unclassified | place: USA: California... | reverse complement strand
TCGTGTGCCGTGACGCGTCGAGCTGATAGTGTAGGTCCAACTGCCCTTGGTCTCACCACCACTCTGATGTCCCTCAACCTCACCCCACCTCAGATCAGGCGTCGACTGCTTATTTTCTCATTCGCTGCACCCCTAGGAGCAGTCATCACCTTCTTCCTAGTCAAGTTGTTCGGAGTAAGCGGCCAACATAGCGCCGGCGAAATAGATAGTCTGGGCTGGTGGACCGGCATTGCCCTGCTTTTCTCGGTAGGCTATCTTTGACATCTGTTACGACTGAAGCTGATCTACAGGGCGGCTCGTTCTTATACGTCGCAACTGTTATTCAGCCATTGTCCAATGATGCCCATGCGCAAGGCTCGCACTCGAGTGGACATGCTCCACATGAGGAAACGGTTGAGCTGGGGAAGTATCAGCGTACGGCATTGTTGATCGTTGGTATGCTTGGACCTGTGGTTCTGAGTATGATAGTAGGAGACGCTCATTAGATCTGTTTATTGCATGCACTAGAGATTTGTACGATCAGGACTTGCTTCACGACGCCCGAGTCAGGACTGCATGTTCCGTGGCGTTATGACACAGCTTGAAATTGGGTCTGCATGCTTTCTTCTTCTTATTTACTTCTAAGTTTCTCAGATCACGCGCAGATCTGGCTGTATCTCTGACCACCAACACCAGCCTCGACATATTGGCTTCCTCCAGTACCGTTCTCCTGCAAACTAGGCGACGACGGGCTGCAGCCGTAGACGTTCTGTTTGATCAGCTCTTGCTCCCATGTTGAGTACATTGACAGGCTTACAGGTAGCTGAGGTAGGAGCTGGTTCTGGATGAAAGTAACAGTCTGCGAGATCTTGTCATTGGCTTCTCCCAAAAGGGCAGCGGGAATACCAGAGGTGAGACCCTGGTAAATGGCGCAACCGATCTCGGGAGCTTGACCGAGGTTCTGAAGGGCGCCGAGGGGGTTTGGTAGCACGAGCTCCGGTCCGGAGAGGTAGGTGGGGCCGAGACCAGCAACGAGCTGAGCGACTCCGTAAGGAGTGGCTCGTCGGTACCAGTTGTCGGGGAATCGTTCGGGTACATAACAGATGGAGCCATCTTCGTTGGTCTGCATACCCAAGAGAGAAGAGATGGACTCGTAGTTGGCAACACCACCCGCACCTTCGGTGCCGTTACCGAAGAAGGCTGGGATGAAGGGATATTCACCGAGGATCACGACGATAGTGTAGGAGTTAAAGAACAGCTTGTCATTGTTGTTGATGGATTCCTGGGCGTTCTGGCCGTAGAAAGCGTTAGAAGCGGCAAGATTGAATTCCCCACCGTTCTGCTTTGCGAGCTCGATATATCGCTTGAATCGGTCAGGGTTGGCGTTGTGGTTGTCTGATAGTCAGCACAGCCTACGCCTGCGTTGTGATGCCTACCTCCACCATTTAAATAGAAGTCTTTCCTCAAAGCACTGATATCGCCCTCGCATCGACTGTGTCCGTCTAGACCTAGCTGACGACCAGCTTCTCGAGATCCGATACCGGCGGCAGAGTATGTCCTATCATCCTCACCTCCGAGGGAGAAGGTTAGGGACTCGATGTTACCGCCGAAAGCAGTAGCGATGAAGATCAGGAGAGTGGATAGATCGGTACCCATGTTGAAGCCCTCTGCAGTGGCTTGGATGACCTCGCCAGCAGTGACGATACCGCTTCGTGAGATGTCTGTTCATCAGCGACCATATTTGTGCCACCAAAAAAAGTGCCACAAAAAATTGACTTACAACCATGGTTCGCCAAGGTGTTCAGACCGGGACAAGGACCTCGCTGGTCGGTCGGACCAGGGGCCTGGAAGGGGTGGTTCTCATCGGGAACTCGAGTCTCGCCGTTACCAAGCTCAGCGAGAGAGCCGAGTAGACCTTCGAGTAGACCACCGACGCCGCCCAAAGCATTCTGAAGAGTCTCTTCGAGGCCGAGGCCCAAAAGCCCATCTTCTGTACCGAGACCAAGAAGCTGTCTTTTGACTAGCTCCTCATGAGACTCGCCTTCGAGCTTGGCCATTTTATCGAAACCGAAAGGACAACCTTTCTTCTCGGGAGTGGGTGCTTCTCCATCTCGAGCCATCCACGGGTGAGCAGCAGCGGAAGTCACCAAAGCCGCACCTAATAAGAGGTTTTTGAGTAGCATGTTATTGATGAGTGTATGTGAGAACGGGATCGCACAGCAAATACCCTCCAGCTTATAGGTCAGCTCCATACGGTTGTTAGTCTAGCTGATTTTTGCGTCAGAGACCGAAAAGAATGTAGAAACAAGTTGTTTGGTAAGTCCGGTTGATCAGCCCTGATTCCCACTCACCGGGTACTGGGCAGTTCCGCCTGACAGCCCTTGCAGAAAACTACGGAACGTTCAAGCTAGTCGATCATGCCGAGAAGTTGATATCCTGAGTTTACATTCTATCAGACTATGCATGTACAATGCGAGAGCGCTGATTTGCTCATGTCATATGTTCTTTGAGGTAACCCGTAATCCGCTTGGCTTAGCGTGGGCAAAAAGCGTCATCCGTTTCGTTTGCCCCTGATCTACCCCGCGTCACTCTCCTTCGGAATTTACTTTATCCTGGCCGTGATCGAGCTTTCCTTCGGAGGTGCTTCTATGATCATGTCACCAACTCCAGAGTGTCGTCAATTCATGACGACGCCTAGAAGGTATTCTACTAATGGGAAGCGAAATATGACATGACGTGACAGCTCACAAAGCGGGCGGTCGCTCGGACGCTATTCTGTTGCAGGCGATGTGCCGTCTGGGCAGACATCACGACAAGGAGCCTAGCCTAGCGTACTCGAGAATACATACGGAATTTACGCCAAGCACTAGGAAGCAACGCGGACCATGGCCAAAGCATATTGGCCATCTTACGTGACTTGAACTTTCTGGAGACATCGATCGTTGCGGAGCAAACTCGTCAGCACATTCAGTCGTATGTCTTGTCAGCAAGGAGACCAAAAACAAAAAGGAAAACAGGTGCAAAACATGCGTCAAAGAGGCCACCAAGAATCTCGAGTACTCAGATATAGCATTGTGCATCGATTGAAGAGGCTGAGTCTAGTGAGGTGAAAGTACACAGCCCAGACAGGCGTAGGAGGAGAATTTCACGACTACCATCGGGAGGATGGAACGATCTCAACTAGTCAGGTATGCAGTGAAGATATGACCCACGCAAAGGCTCTCGACCTCGGTCGGGTATTTCGTAGGAAACCACATTGGTGTTCAAGCGCTTGCGATGCCGACATCCGAGATCAACAGCTCATTGTTCGGGCGTGCAGGAGGTCGCATACTTGGCTGAGCCCAGGCATGATACATGAACAAATGGCGTCGCCTCGTCGGACAACTGAGGCCTGAGCGGGAGTGGATACCGTTGGATAAACCCTTCCGCCAGTCGAGCAATAATGTGCAGATCGACATGGAGACAACAAGGAGACCAGATGAAACGGTTGTTCCCGCACCCCCAAAATCCCATCATTGTGGGGGACAATACCCGCCGCACGCCTTCACTTCTCAGTCACAACTTATGATAAATGCATTGCATTTAGTTCACACCAGAGGCATGTTGCGGAGTCTGGCGGTGATACGATGGTAATACAAATTTGGCGATGAAGGATATCCGTGCCCGACTACTGGATATTGACTGTATATCAGCGAAGCTCAATAAAGTCTCTATGAAGTCAGGTGACGTACAGCTTTCTCCGCATCCACATTCGTCAACGACATTAGGGCTATCCAGTCAGCTTCATTACGACAATCGATGTTCAATGCAGACTCACTTGTCGAACACAAATCCAGCGCTTAACCTATTATCACGCCAATCCATCGTACTTCCAATGATACTGAATAAAGCTTTTGAATCTATCAACACCTTGACTCCATCCTGTTCTACTACTTCATCGAAACGTCCTCCTGGTGGTGGAACATAATCGAGATGATAGGCCATTCCTGCACATCCTCTTGTTTTGACTCCTATGCGTAATAGTTTAGGTTCGGTAGGAGAGTCGACCAACGCTCGTAGTCGATCTAGTGCTCCTGGAGTCTGATGGTCAGTTGTATGCATCATCTGATAAAATGAGGTATGACTGACCATTGTAATTGCTGCTTTCTTCGATTGGATCTTTCGACGTGGAGCACTTGACTTTGATGGACTCTCGGCCTCCTTCTGTTTCCCCTTCACATCCGAGACTGATCCATTGTACGCTGGTGCTGGGACTCCTTCAAATCCCGACGCTGTGTCTGGTCGTGGTATGGCATGAGCAGATCGGATAGAGGTGGATGATCGAAAAGCGGCGTAGCCTAGACGGGATGATGAAGCAATTGGGTGAAGCCTCGAGGCATAGCAGTATGTGCTACGTATAGATTGAGGTAATAGTGACATTTTTGGGTATATTTACTGATCAAGCTGATGATAGACTATAATGACTGTATGGTATCGACTGATTAGAAATCGGTTGATTCTAAGTGGCGAGTTCGGGAAACTCGGAGTGGGGACGGAATCAAAGTGCTCTGCTATGATACTGCTTCTAATTCATGCATACCTAGGTCACAGGACGCTCTCTTCTACTTGCAACAATCATACACGTGTATTCGAACGGACAGGAAGAGTCCTATATAGGATGAGTAGCCTTGGGCCCAGGTGCGGGTGGGCCGGGTGCCGTGGGGACCGATGCTGTACATTAACAAAAGAACGAATTTGAAGCTGATGGACTCACGAGGTGGTGCCGGTGCTTGTGACCCTGCGGAAGCGACGGATGTGGTAGAAGCGGCAGGCTGTTTAGGAGATGTTGGTGAAGTAGACGATGTTGGGGATAATTGAGCTTTTTCGGCGAAAACCCATGATTTCACATGGTTCAGCATCTCGGTCCGGTCCTGAGGTAGTCTATTTGGTCAGCACTATCATTATTATATTGCCTTACCCGTCAAGATCAAGCTTTGGCATCCACCTGTCTCCGGCGACATTGCGGAAGAAACGTGCTTCGGGATGTCCTTGTCCAGACGCTTCCCTCTGTCTTGCCTTTTCTCTCTGCTTGTCCTCGACTGCCGATTTCGCGGCGGTGGCTCCATGCATGTCATCTTTCTTGATCGCTTGAGTGAGGTTCGCCCATAGCCTGCTGATCAGCCCATGTCGCCTTGGATCAACACACCTTCTTGACTCATTCTCCTCCTGCTGATCCTCTGGCAGTACCGACTTGGGTACATTCTTTGCCGTCTTGGCGTCAAACATGACGCTCTTGCCCTTTCTCTTGTCGCTGTACTCTATGACATCGTGCCAGTGACCGGATATGTCTCCAACGTGGTAATTATCGGGACCCTTGACAGCTCCGTGGATTGCATTGTATCCACCAGAAATCCAACCCTGCCGTCAGCATTGTTGTCATAAGCAATCTCACCTTCGTTCTAAAGTCAACATCGCAATGGTAATCTAGCTCCTCGTTTTTGATACTCGAGACATCTCCTAGCTCAAGGATCATCTTTCCGAATAGGATACCTCGGGCGTAGGTGTTTGGCATCTACTCATCAGGATTGGACACATGAGGCAAGTAGAGCGACGGACAGTAATGACATATTCCCCATCCTGTGGCCGGTCTAAGAGTCGGATCCTATCTTCTCCCTCCATGATGGTTGCCGCGCTGTTGCCCAAGAATTTAGATTTGGGCTTCAATTCACCAGTGATCAAGAGACCGTTCGCTGGGGATATGTAGAAGAATGCCGAGACGGGCTGATGTCAGCTTGCGCTAGGGGAGAGAGACATACAGGATGATGCGAGACCTGCTCGGCGATGTAGAGCCCCTCGGAGCCATCTGGGTAGTTGTATGTACATCTAAAGAACTCGCCTAAGACGGGGTTGTATCTATTGTCAGTCTGATCGCGGGTCGATGACATACGGCTTCTTTACTCTGTCCGTTAGCGCTGTCCACATTTAGACCAAGAGTGACTCACCCTTTAGGCTTGATGTGCCATCCACTGAGGTAATAGGTTGCAACCTTCAAGAACCTCTCCTTCTCATCTTCAATCGAACCGGCGCTGCGTCATTAGCTATGTCGCATCTGACTCCCTACGGTAGGCGTACCCGAAGATGAGATCCGGATGTGAGAAGAAATCGGTAATCCTCTCCAACAATGACCGAGGCTCAAGAACGAACGTTGGTAGCGCTATTTTACTCAAATCCATCCCAGGCCGTACTGCCTCATCAGTCACATACCCTACACCCAAGGACATTGTGCTCACACTGGGATATAATAGATCCCAAAATATTTCCCTCCTCCTTGTCTAGCTCACTTGTGTCGTTCTCATTACCATCCGGCCTTTCTCCTCGTCCGCTTGCATCCGATGATCTTCTACCTGCTTTCCCTGAGAGTGATAGCGACTCCATACCTCCTGAGAGTAACCCCATCGTGAACGATGATTGAGGTGTGGTAGTGGATGTTTAATATAGGTGGCCAAGGTGATCTTAAAGCTGTAGAAGAAGAGACGTGTGTGCCTTTGGTAGATGACGTATCTAGGTGTTGTGTGGGGAATGTTTGCACGTTGTCGACAATGCTGCGTCGAGCGATTTGTATTGTGGATTTATGCGAGTGGATAGATCTCCACTGGCGGATGTCGTTGGTATCGCTGGATGCAAGTATCAAAGATAGTGTTGATAGAAGGTTAGATGTGTACGGAAGCGAAGGGGAGATCCCGACGAAGCCGGTGATGTAGCCTTTCGCTTTTTCGCCGCTAGAAACGCCAAGCACCGCAAATCACACGGCCATCCTAATTATCATGCCCGAACTAAGCATAGAGTACATTGACGTGACAGCATCTACCATCCAGACTCGCTACCTCCAGCATGGCTCCTATCACTACTTGCGCTGCTCATGATTCTAGGTGTCTCCTCACCTGGCCTCGTAAGCGAGAGTGGAAGGACCGATTCGTCATGAATCGCCTTTTTCAAATACACCTCATCCCCCTTACATGTCAGCACAGCTCACACAATATGAAATAGATGACTCACCTCCAGAGGGGTGGTAGAGAAGTTGAGATCCTTGCTGAAATGTTTGGAGAAGCATTGATAGGCTAGATCGAAATCAACGTGTGAAGTCAATTTCTTTCGAGGTTGAACAGTCAAACTATGTCGAGCATCGACACTACTGTCTAATACAGCGGGACTATGGGCACCTTCACTGATTGAGAGACGGATAGAGAAGTCCTTAGCCCCTTTACTGGTAGTCTTCTCCCACAGCTCGATGGTACAATGCGAGCAGTAATCAAGTTCGGGGATACGGATATTGGTGAATGGCAATCCGGATGCTAGGAGTAGGTGGACAAAAGTCGTGATGTGCGATTCTTTACTGCCTGTCAGCGCCGTGGTCAAGGACAGACGTACGTAAAGTAGAAGCAAGCAAGCGATACGCCGGTCGTTTTGGCTTCATCCAGATCTCGCCAGACCTTCCTCAAAAGCGGTAAACTCGTCAAGACGCCAATCTCTTCCTTTGCCTCCTGATCGAAACCATACTCCTGAGGAGCGACCAGGTCGAATAGTGCCTTCGCCCTATCAAACAGGTCATGCAGACCTAATCGTCAACTCGAAGTGCCCCACTTCGAGTGATAGTTGACTTACGTCGGTCTTGATGTTCCGCGCCGGGCTTGCTGGATTGCCCTTTACCCTCTGGATCAAAGATGGCAAACAAGAACATCCTGTTGTGCAGACTATCATACTTGATCTGAAGTCAGCAGAGGTCGTTCAGTCAGACTTACAGAGTCATAAAGCTCAGACACCCTAGAAGGGTCAAACTTCTCTTGCTTGACACCAACCCAATCTTCAAAGATCTTTTCCCAGCGCTCCTTGAAAAGCCAAGGACTATCGCCACTGCACCATCGCTGATGAGGGATTTTCTCCACATTTCCATTCTCGTAATTCCGTCTCATGATACCTCGTAGTTCGGTCAACTGCTGGATCACATCCTATTCATCAGTACTGTCAAGGGCAATAGACATACCGCAACGACCTCAACAGGTTCCTTCTTGAACGACTTTGGCCAAGCGAGATCAGGTCTCTTTTCACTCTCTCCAGGCCTGAGCAAGATCTTGAGCTTCTTCTTCGCTTCGGTCATCTTCTCCTTGCCCGCATTGTTGTCGTCTAGTAGATCTCGGCGCTGTATGAGGTGACTAATGAGGGGGCATGGTTCCGGGTTTCGAGCCCCAGAGATGGATGTGGTAGACTGGGTTGATGAGCCGCCCGCAACGCCTAGCAAGGAAGCTGCAAAGATCTCGGCCGTGTTCTGTTATCAGCAGATGGGAGGCAAAAGGACGTACGATGACTCGTCGTTCTGATGAAGTATAGATCTTGACATTGTTCAACACGTCTTTGTCTGATTATCAGCCAAAGTTTCCAAGTAAATAAGTGACATGAGCATACTCATGATCATGATATCCTGTCTGTTCAGCATTATCCGAAGGAAGAATACGAGACTTACCTTCTTGAAAGCATCACCAAGATCTCGCGACTGGTACCTTGACGAATGTGTACTTTCTCCACCCCACTTGACGACAAGCTGCATCTTCTCCAATCCCTCGGGGATACTACTCTCGTCATCTCCATCGGGAAGAACCGTAGGAGCTCGCTCAGGCGTCCGAGGGCGACTGGGCGTAGCATCATCGCTCTGTGGTTGACTAGCTTCTCCATTGATCAAGACAGTTGTGGGGGCTGAGACGTCGGATGTACCCCTCTTGAGCCAATCTTTGACTTTCGCACTTCGCTCAGTCTCAGTCAAATCATCTTCATCGTCTGATCCTAGCTTTTCCTTCTTTTCCTTCTTGTCCTTCTTCTCTTTCTTGCCGTCTTTATCCTTCTCCTTGTCCTTTTTACCGAAACTAGGCTTGAGCTGAGCTTTTGTTCCTGCAAGTGACATTTTCTTGCCGAGCGCTTCTTTGAGCTGGGCTAGCTTGAGCAGAATCTCGGGAGTCAAGCCGGGAATTTGTTCCGCTTCTTCAGCTGCGGAAAGGATGTAGGCGAGTTGACGAGGGTCACGCAGGATGATCTCTTCCCGATGTCCGCGGAGTAGGCGCAGAAAAGGTTTCGTCCAGGCTTCATGAGCTGGGAAGCTGAATTTGAGCTTCATCTTGGGTGTTCGATCGGCATGTCGAAGGACAGTGACGGTCGCACGAAGTGTACTGGTAGTCGAGGCGGAAGCGCTCTGCTCGATTGAGGGGTAGATGCCAATAGGCATGTTCTGGATCTTCTTCTCCCTAGCCTTCTGGCATACAGCAGAAAGGATCTCGGCCGCTTTGTCTTTTCGTCAGCACTGTCAAAATCTGAGCTCTCACCGTAGTAGGCCTGATTGCCTTTAACGAAACTCCACCCATTGACATCAATAACCTGACTAGCACCTTCACATCGGAGCAAGTCGAAGCCGCATACACGCTGACCGAACGCTTCAACGACGTCTCGGCAGTATGACTCTTCGTCGGCTGAGAGCTTGGTGATGAATCGAGTCTCTTTACCATCTGCGTTTCGACGAACCAGACCGTCGACGACGGGTGATTTACGAGTTTCGGCATGTGCGAAATCGGGTCCGACAGTGTAGACTTTGATGTCCTCGGCTGGTTGTCAGTCCACAGCCTCACACGACTAGGTATACGTACCATTGTCGACATTGATGAACTCCTCGTAGATAAAGGACCCGACTGTTCTGGGGTGATAGAGATCCGGGTCAAACTCGCTCGACTTGTTTCCGACCTGATATCAGCAAAGTCGCGTTCGGAGACTCACCTTTCTGAACAGTCTTCTTCCTCCTCCACCCCGATGATAGATGTAGACATTATGGTCTTCTCCATCAACTGGCTTTTCAACGAAGGGTTTCTCGACGACAACGCCGTTGACAATAATAGCGTCTCCATCCGCTCTTAGTATGACATCCCGATCTTTAGGTACGACATAACTTTTCTGTTTCCCCTTCCATCTCTCTGGGATGACTACCTCTCCCCACTCCTCCTCATCCTTGGCTTTATGACCTGGCAATACCAGCCCAAGTTCTCTTCGGACTCGTTTCCGTAGTGGCCGAGGTACTCTTGGTCCACCGTCACGCGAGATCTCGGCACGTTTGGGAGTAGGTACACCCACGTGATCAAGGATGGCTAGTACCAATCTTCGATCCCATAAGAGGGATTGCATAGCTAGCGAATTGATAGACATGGGAGGTGGTCGAGTTGGGATCTGAGTATACGCCAGGGCTTTGGGTAGTGGGAAATCGGTCGAGAAGAATGATATCAAGACATCAACAGGGGGCCAGTGAGATATATCTGTTTATCAGCTATACACTAGTCCTGGACCTACCCTCTTCTAAGATGACCACATCTCCAAAGATCTTGACATCCACTCCACCCTTTTCAATGTCCACGAGTCGGGTTAAAATCTCCCGCATAGCTTTGCTCCGAGCCTTGACGTCCATAGCACATACTCCCAAGACTACAGTCGGGTGTTTTAGTGAAGGTGAAGGTAGACCGGGTGAGCTAGCGCGCTGCTTGTCTCGGTCAAAGTTGAGGAACCGTGAGGTCGAAGGTGACCTTGGTGGTGGCATTGCCATTTTGCTATCGTGTCTGTTGTTATGTACAGGTGCAAGGGTACAAAGTGATAAGAGCAACGTCAAAATAACCCGGATATTTCGGATCAATCAATTGATATTTCTGGGTCATTTCCTTGACTTTTGTCATTCTACACAATATGCTATTGAGCGATCTAAAGGAAGTTTTATTCAGGCCATTCGAGGCTCAACTAGCATCAGATGATTCAGTCACGAGCTTTGCGACCCTTGTGGACAATCTCGGGAGGAAAGTAGCTCGAAATCTCGGCGAGAGGTATGTCACGAATTTGTCAAGGGGCTGACACTTAGGGAGGATGCGGTGCGACAGCTCGACACAGTGGATGCGGACGATATATGGAGCCGGATAGGAAGGTATTGGAGCTGTATAGAGAAAGAGCTGGATCCTACCACGACATCCAACCTTAGCGAGGACACGATCATTGATTTGACGACGATGCTAGCAAAGCTCGAACGGAACCTCATCGCTGGTCTGGGCTCTCACCAGGCGAAAGCAATGTGAGTAGCTCAACGCTTAGTTCAGGCTTGACTGATCATCAAGAGATCATGAGCCGACGATACGAAAAGTGATCTTTCACGTTACGACTTTTACCCGTATAGAGGATCCAAGATGTATGTCCTTCTTGGAGTAATGCTGATCCCAGTCTTTCGCCTGCAAGCTATGATGACCCAGCTACTCTCCAATCTCATCTCCCCAAGTGATACCGACTACCATACAAATCGATTGCTGTCGTTGTACCTAAGTGGAAGGAGAGAGGATGATGTAATATCTCGACTTCTAGACTCGAGGGATCCACTTACGAATGTTGCAACTCTCCATTTGCTGAACAACATCACAAGGACTTCGGTGGATAGACTGTGAGTCTGAAGATAGGATGAGCTGATGAGCAGAGAGAAGTTGATCGATGGCGTTGGATTGCAGTGGCTATCTCGTCTCTTGTCGAGAATGGACGAGTGGCTAGAAGCTGGAGATGGACGATTCGAGATCTCGTATGTCACGCATATCAAGTATCTCTGACAATAGATGCTCGATATTCACCTCCTACATCACCTCGGGCCTACAAAGCAGACTGATCAACATTCTCAACCCTCCGACATCTTCTGGAGAACCAATCACGCCTGCCCAGACATCCCTGCTCAAGATCATCGATTCCCACTTGTCCGACACTCATCCTGATACCGCCGACAACATCTTTCTACTTCCATCATTCGACCGACTTCAGGTATACGCAACCGGTAGACTCGCAAGTGGCATTGATGATGCCCGTCTACCCAAGGTTCTGGAGGCGCTGGTTCTGGTATTAGAGAGTCTAGGGAGTATAGGATTGGCATGTCAGGGTCGCCGCGATCGGAACGAAGATGGTGGCGAGGAAGAATTGATCGTTAATAAGATGCAGTCCGAGGAGGGTATCGTCGGGCCACTAGTCGGTGAGTGAGCTCATCAGACAAGGCTGATCTCAGCGTTATTGAAAGCATTGAACGAGTTCATGCCCCGACTACGCCCATCACCTGCTAATCCAGTCAGCAATGAAGCCCCTACAGAACGGTCTCTGGGCGGCATCAAAGTCTCTTTGATCCGACTACTGGGTATATTGTCTTACGAAAACACCAATGTCGGCGATCAAGTCCGACATCACGGAGGTATCCAATTAGTACTAAGCATGACGGAAGTTGATGAACTTAATCCTTGTATGTCCTCCTGTCTATTTCATAGCTGATGATAGATCTGAGAGAACACGCGCTGTTTACGATCCGAAATCTTATGCGAAACAATCCCGCCAATCAGGCCGTCGTGAAAGAGATGGATCCTGTCGGAGTGGTTTCAGAGACGGGGGAAGTGTTGCCATTACCAGAAAAGATGAGGCGGGCAGCAGAGGCGAAGAAGTGATTGAGGTCTCTACATAGATGCTACGCATCTCAGATAACGCCGAGAATGCATTTATCTATAATCCCTTTGTATTCACTTGCGACCCCCTACCGCTTTTGGACGACCTTGAATATACAATGAAATCAGACGAAAATGCCTGAAACTGGAAAGTTGCCTGCGGCTTTACTTGCCTCTTCGAGCATCGTCACTTGCAGAATTAATGGTGACGCAGTTGGTACATCGCGCTTTCTTTCCCGGGCGAGCCAAAGCGCGGCATTACATGCAAGAGTGGACTGGCTTAAAAACATGCTAGTATACAACCCTGCTACACAACATTCCAGATACTCCATCTCCTTACAATCTTTCCCAGGCAGTTTGGCAGGCTTAGTCGAGATCATCAAGACTGTCGGTCAGCTCGTCACACGCAATCGGTAGCTGACCACATACTACGGGTCCCTATCCCGCTGTTGGCTCTGTTCAAGCTCCCTCTGTCGGTTCTGCTCAATTTCTCTCTGTCGATGCCTTTCTCTATAATCGTTCGGAATAGAAGTTGGAAACCTCTCATTCACTACACCACCTGCTGCTCGAGCCCTTGCCCGTGCTGCAGTGATCTCTGCCTCATCGCGCTCTCTCACCTGGCGCTCGGCTTCAAGAGTTTCTGGAGAGGGGTTGAAAGCCCTCTCTATCGCAGTGTCGGGAGAATCGTCAAAGTACCTTCTTCGACGCGCTGATGCGGAATCGCGTATGGGAGGGACTTCTTCATGACCGCCCCTAGAGTCCGTGTCTTGGTCTTGCATGCCAGGAGGAAGAGAATTGGGGTGAGTATAGTACATTTCTTCGGCCTCTGCTGTCGCACCAGGGGGAGGGGTAGCAGGAGGATCGTATAATCTCTGACCACTTGATCCTGCCCTAGTGTCGGGGGGATTTTCGGTGGTCGGACTAGTTGGCTGACTGGCAGATCCACTTTGACCCCATAAACGATGTAGTATGTTGGTAATGCCGGAAGGACCACTTCCCGATGGACCTGGTCCTGGTGCTGATTCTGGGCCTGTAGTGCTTTGGCCTGGTGGTGGTGCTGGGTTGGTTTCGGCTCGATTATCGTCGGCTGGTATCAGGGAGAATCGGCTGAGCCATTAGTTTCTCCTCCAAGGCTGGATGATGGGGACATACCAAACGGGACACGATCCGTTAGTCTTCAGCCATGGCTGGAGACAATCAACATGAAAAGTGTGTCTGATCATTAGCTTCCTCTTCACTCTTGGTGAAGAGGGATCTTACTGGCAGGGGACCCGCATGACCTCGTCGCCTGGTACATAATCATCTTTGCAGACCGGACAGTCCTTGAATGTGCTCTTCTCTGATTATCAGCCAATTCCCTTACAGTGTACAGGACTCACCTATACTCTCCGCATCCAGCTTAAGTCTTGGCAGACCCTCTATCACAGCGTCTGTTGCAGGTATAGGTCCTTGTGGTCCAGCAGCTTGCATCAATTGTTCCATAATCTGTGCAAATCCCTCTACACCCGTTAATACTGTTCTTTGAGTAGGAGGTGAACCTCACGATCCGAAGTTGCATAATCCCCTAAATTCGCGAGTCCCGGTTGACCTTGAAGGATTCCTTCGTCGCCTAGAACGTTCATTAGAATTCTGAACTGGCTACGTCAATTCAAGTGCTGTATAATTTGAGTTGGGATGCTCACCAGATCACCACCTTGCATCGCGACAGGCTGCACTTGTCCTGGCAATTGTCTTGGTCGAGGACCATCTCGCGGATGACGATCGACACGACCAGGCGGAGGAGGTGGGAATCCAGGAAAGAAGCTACATCATCAGCTGATATACCTTGCACGGGGGACCGAATGACTCACGCATCAAGCCCTCCTCCTTGATCTCCCCCTTGACCCGGAATAGGTCCAGGTCCAGGTCCACCTCCTCCCAATGTCCTTCCCGGACCTCCCCCACCAAACGTCCCAAACGTCACACTTCCTGATCCACCTCCTATATTGAATTGATATGTCCTCCCAAATGGCGAATCATCCTGCCTAGCCTGTGTATCTTGTTGACCCGCATGTGGATGTGGTTGTTGCTGTTGATTTTGATATTGATCGTCCCCTCCGCCGAGTAGACCATTGAGAAGCCCACCCAACATACCGGTGATAGAAGCTCCTTGGGAGGCCGGAGCAGTCTGAGTACGGCTGCGAGGTGTAGGAGGATTATCGAACGGCCGAACGGGTGGGGCAGGAGGCAGTTCATATGCTGGATCGGGGTTTACATCTGGATCGAGCTGAATATCAGCTTGAGAACTGGAGATGGATAACCCATCAGCTCACGATCTCGATGAACTCGCTATTACAGGATGCACATTGTCGTACTCCATCGATCTACATTGTCAGCGAGGTAATGAAGGCAACCTGAACTAACCCGTATTGGCCTCATTTGGGCACCGCACTAGCTTGGTCAGCTCATCCAGCTCGAAGGAAACAGAGGCGTACCTCATGACACAGCCAGAAAGCTCTTCCAGCTGGCTCAGACATGTTGGCTGTCCACTTGGGTTATTAGTCTTCCTTTCCGTACACCTGGTCGGCTAAAGGGCGGCAAAATGGCAGATGGAATTCGTTCGAAGGTGGTGACTGCTGTTCTACGGGGTGTGGGAGGCGGTAGAGTCTGCCTTCGAGCCGCTCTCGTCGATATCAAGTTTATGAAGCGACTTGCACTGCCGTGACAAGAAGGACAGGGAGTGTATCGTTGCTTGGTGATACGGTAGAATGGATAGAATCAAACGCAGGCAATGATATTCATCAATTCCACATTTGCTACGTCATCCGAACACGCCTGACCCGGACTTGGCCGTCGGTCAACCTGTTTTCCGAGATACATATGCATGAGCACACCAAAGCAAGAAACAAGCTACAACACGACTATCTAAAGACCGAGAGAGAGAATAGGAAGGGAATGATCAAATCTATCCAGAGCACATCATACAAGCCTCCTTGTTATCGATACTGCACTGCAAGGCCGCCTCAGCCCTCTCGTCCGCGCGTCGCTTGGCTTCCTCATACGAGATCTCTTCCTCCTCTGATGGTCCTGGTGACTCGGGACGGCTGACGGTGGTAGCGGCAGACTTTGAGACGGATACAGAAGGTGAAGGAACAGGGGCGGCAGAAGCGGTAGTGGCGATAGAGACCTGCTTGAGGGGAGCAACGAGTGACTCGGCAGATGGCGCAGCAGGTGTTGCTACGGGTACTGCATTGGCGATCTTGGCAGCAGCAGCGTTGTCTTTGACCTCTGAGATTGTAAGCAATGACCTTTGATCAGTAAAGTGGGACTCACGCTTCAAGGTTCCAGCATCGATGGTGAACTGAATGGCATTGGCAGAAGGTCGTGTTCGGAGGTAGTAGATACCAGTCTTGAGTCCTCGCTTCCATCCGTAGAAGTGCATCGATGTCAACTGGGAGAAAGATGGGTTCGTCAAGTGGATGTTGAGCGATTGACCTGCTTGTCAGTAATGGAATCAACAAACGGAAATAGGTGTGACTTACTCTGATCAATGAACGCTCCTCGGTCGGCAGAGAGGTCAATGACAGCCTTTTGAGAGATTTCCCAGACAGTCTTGTAGATTGCCTTGAGCTCCGCGGGGATAGTGGGGATGTTTTGAATGGATCCACCGGCAGCGATAATGAGGTTCTTCATCTCGTCATCCCATAGACCGAGGTTGATGAGGTCTCTCAACAACCAAGGGCAGACGACCTGGAAATCACCCGACAAGACTCGTCGAGCGTAAAGCATCGATGTGTATGGCTCAAAGCTGGGCGTTAGCTGGCAAGACAGCGTGGCAGTCAAGAAAGACCTACCACTCGTTCCAACCGAGGATCTGAGAGGTAGAGGCGGTGGGCATGGGTGCGACGAGAAGCGAGTTCCTGACACCGTGCTGAGCAATCGAGGCTCGGAGAGTAGTCCAGTCCCAAAGGTCGGTAGGGACTCGGCCCCACAAGTCGAATTGGAGTTTACCCTGCGAGATGGGAGATCCTTCGTATGTCTCGTACTTGCCGAGCTCCTGAGCCATCTCACACGAAGCCTCAAGTGCGGCGTGGTAGATGGTCTCAAAGATCTGGATGTTGAGCTCCCTAGCGGCGGGAGAGTCGAAAGGCATTCGGAGAGCCATGAAGGCGTCAGCGAGACCCTGGACACCAAGACCAACGGGTCGGTGTCGCATGTTACTGTTTCGTGCCTCGATAACAGGGTAGTAGTTTCGGGTAATGACCTGGATGTTAGTAGCTGCTGAGGCGAGAAGGAGCATAGCTTACAGTATCCAAGTTCTTGGTGACAACCTTGGTGATCTCGTGGAGCTTCTTGAAGTCGTAGACTCGCTTCTCCATGTCGACAAAGGCAGGAAGGGCGAGCGAGGCCAAGTTACAGACAGCGACCTCGTCGGGAGCAGAGTACTCGATGATCTCGGTACACAAGTTGGAAGACTTGATGGTACCCAAGTGTTGCTGGTTCGACTTGGCGTTGGCAGCATCCTTGTAGAGCATGTATGGGGTACCAGTCTCGGTCTGAGCTTCGAGGATGGCGAACCAAAGCTTCTGAGCCTTGATGGTCTTCTTACCCTTGCCGGCCTTTTCGTAGCTTTCGTATAGCTTTTCAAACTCTGCAGAGTGGACATCGGCAAGTCCAGGGCATTCGGCAGGACACATGAGGGTCCAGTCACCGTCAGACTCGACTCGCTTCATGAATAGATCGGGGATCCAGAGACCGTAGAACAAGTCTCGTGCTCGGACTTCTTCCTTTCCGTGATTCTTTCGCAAGTCTAGGAAATCGAAGACATCAGCGTGCCATGGCTCGAGGTAGATGGCGAAAGCTCCTGGTCGCTTGTTTCCACCCTGGTCGACATATCGAGCGGTAGCATCGAATGCTCGAAGCATGGGTACAATACCGTTGGAGTAACCGTTGGTACCGGCAATGTAAGAACCCTTGGCTCGGATGTTGTGAATGTGGAGACCAATACCACCGGCAGTCTTGGAGATCTGGGCACAAGTCTTGAGAGTCTCGTAGATACCCTCGATCGAGTCGTCCCTCATGGCGACGAGGAAACAAGACGACATCTGGGGGTGGGGAGTACCCGAGTTGAACAACTGCAGATCAGTTTGATTCAAGAAAAGTCAGATCGGCAGACTCACAGTTGGAGAAGCGTGAGTGAAGAATCGCTCAGACATGAGGTTGTAGGTCTCGAGAACCTTGTCAATGTTGGCACCGTGGATACCGACAGAGACTCGCATCATCATGTGCTGGGGTCGCTCGACGATCTTTCCGTTCACTCGTAGCAAGTAAGACCTCTCGAGGGTCTTGAAACCAAAGTAGTTGTAGGCGAAATCTCGATCGTAAATGATGGAAGAATCAAGCAAAGACTTGTTGTCCATGACGACCTTGTAGACGTCTTCGGAAATCATGGGTGCGTGCTTGCCAGTCTTGGGGTTGACCCATTGGTACAGGTTGTCAACGACTGCTGAGAAAGACTTTTGGGTCTCTTTGTGCAAGTTGGAGATGGCGATTCGAGCAGCGAGAATAGCGTAATCGGGGTGCTTGGTTGTTAGGTAAGCAGCAGTCTCGGCGGCAAGGTTCTGTCATCAATACGTGTAATTCTAGAAGGCCGATGAGTCAGGACTCACATCTAGCTCGACAGTGGTGACATTGTTGTGACAACCCTGGACCACTTTCATGGTGATCTGAGCGGGCTCGACAAAGTTGGGGTCTAGACCATATGAGAGTTTGTTGATCTGCATATCAGCTTGGCTGTCATGATTGACCAGTGAAGAGAGCTTACTCGTGCCGTGATCTGTTGGAGAAGGTATGTCAGTCAGGTATACGAGAATAGAGGTAAAAAGGACAAACCTTGTCAAAAGCAACTGCTGAATAAGCATCAAACCCAACTCGATGAGAAAAATTGACTTACTCGGCTCCTTTCGCCCATCTCGCTTGTAGACGTGCATAACCATCGTAATAAGGTCTCTGACCGATTAAAGTATGGAGTGGAAAAAAGTGAAGAGTAGAATGGGATACGAGAACGTGAACGAGCGTGAAATGAGATATCTAATAGTGTCAGAAAGAGGTAAAAGCGGGATCGGCGGGAACACTAGTCGAGTGACTTCCCCAATAGTGAGATGGACTTACCTAGGCTGACTAGTATATGATCGTCTAGACTGAAAGAGAAAGCGTTGATGTTTATTGAAAGCAGTAGAGTAGAGAGAAGAATGAACCGGGATATTGGTTTGTAATATACTTAAAAGCCCAGTCAACTTTCCCTTGCTCCCCCTTTCCCTTAACAAAAGTCGCGTCGCGTCGTCACGTGATCTGATTCCGACGTGTCTTTCTCCTCATGTTCAAAACGCGTCGCGTCCCTTTCCCCTACTCGTACATGACGTGAATGGCGTCGGCTGTCGGCCGGGGCTCGGGACAAACGAGTAGTGTGCTTACACAGTATGATGAGTACAAGGACATGAAGACACAGCAAGCAAGCATCGGCCCCGAAAGATGTTAGCTCAATTGCGATGCTCACCCGTGTTCCAGGTCGGCCGATGAGACTGAGTCAACATCGGCACTGCCTCACGCAGTGTGAGTAGGTGCTGTGCTCGGCCCCGACTCATGTCCGATGGATAGCCTTTGTAAGTAAAGTAGCTGTTGCGTGTACAGGTACATACACTACATCTACATGCTAATGCGATATGATATGTCTACAAGAATGCCTCAATCCAGTCTAAATTGACCACTGCCCATCTACCAAATCCCCGACAGAATCGTAGATAGTTTGATAAGCCGCTTGTACCTCCGGTACGTTGATCAAATACTCCTTCAGTATCCTACAAGCCCTCTCGATATCCAACAACAATTCCTCCTCTTCCGCCCACTCGTCACTAGCGTCCAGCTCTTCATCCGGATACTGGGCTTTATCCTCGGCTCGTTGATCGCGAATACTGCTCACTTCTTCAATCCGTAGGTTGGCGTACATGAAGATGATGGAGGCTGAATCGACAGGTGGCGGAGCGCACAGGACACGAGTAACCTCGCGCAAGGCGACGAAACTAATTTTCAGCTATACGAACGGAAAAGGTACTCACCAAGCTGTCGTTGCTGAGAACTCGTGCTCGTCTCTCATAATAGGCACGGCGACCCTCAGGATATCCTTCCATGCCGACTCGACCACATGGGGAGGACAGCCTTGAGTAGTTTTCAGTTGTTGCAGCAGTAAAGGTATCAAGCTAGCAAGTCAGCCAGCAACAGTATTTACAACATACTTGAAAGCCGCCTGTAAGTCAGCTCTGGACATATGTGAGCAACGAAATTACCTACCTTCTTGACCTCGCATGGAAAGACAATATTCAGCGAACCGATGGTCAATGTCCACACAGGCTCGATATATTGAGCAAAACCAGCAGGTACATGTCTCGCGTAAAACCAGATTGCCAGTAAAGCTTCTGCTTTGCTTTTACTCTCGTCTGAACAGTTCCACGGATCGGCATCTACTTCTTCAGTTCTTGTCGGACCGATCACTCACCATCTTCAGGAGGCATCGAAGCCGTCGTCATGATTCTTGGCATGACCGTCGGTAGCATCGGCGCGAAATCGTCGCCCAGAGCCGAGGCCAGCCTCTCCCAACCTACACACTTAGCGATGTCCTGGCTCGGACTCACTATGCAATAGTGGCGGCCATTCTTCACCAGTCTCGTCGATACTGTTGTGATAATGCAGCATTATCGGTCCAAGCTGAAGCAGATCTTTGACTCCAGTCTGATACTTAGCTGCCGACTTTCTCGACGACATACCTTGGAGCCAACAAGACTGACTGCATCATCAGCTTGGACACAGAAAGCCGACTCACTTAGGATTGTAGCATTCTCGATCGCTGGTCCCTTGGTCTCCACGCTACCTTCGGCGGCAAGAATGGACAACAACTTGTCCATCCATGGCCCTTGATCGTCAGCCAAAACATCACAGTCACAACAACAGATGGGCAGACTTACGGTACAATGTCTCACATTTAGGACCCAGCAGCTCCGCCAAGGTACCTGCAAATTAGCGCCACCATCTTCCAAACTCACTCAGCGCTTTCATAGCGTCAATCTGAACATATGCCGGCCCGCGATCATGAGTGACAAACAGTATATCTACCAGACCCTCGCGGTCCTTGAGCTGTCCGGCGTACTCGGCGTACATGGGCTGAAGGATAGCAAGTAGCGTACGCGCCGCAGATGTCTGGACCCTAGCGTGAGCCGCCGACCAATGGCGACGACTCACCTCGCTAATGGATCATCCAAAAGAGTTCGACAAGCTTTGACTGAAAGGTTCAAGAAGTTCTTCTGAAGCTCACCCTGAAGTATCAGTATCCTGATCGCAGCATGGAATAGATTCGCTCGGCAATGTCGCAGAGCTCCGGCAGTAAGTCTCCGACTCACATCAAGATTGAAAGCAAGCTGCGAGCAAAGCTCTAGCCACGCGCATCGGACCCGCGGATCAACGTCGGTCCGGGCACTATCAATCCCGCTGGAAAGTCAGCAGATCGAAGATAAACGAGTCACCATTCAAGACGTACCTGAGAAGAGGCTTGAGCTGGATGAACTGTATATCAGCAGTCTCCAAAACCTCAACCCACCTTGCGACATCCAGACACTACGCAAGCAAGAATGATGATCGAACAATATCGTGCCCGCCAGTCTGGATTCGTGGACAGGCGACGAGCATGGTCGACAATAATAAGCCAGACCACTTCCGATTCTGGGATATTAGCCAAAATTTGACCACATAGAGTACTCACGGAGTGCTTCCGAAAGACGAGATATGGCTTCTTCAGGATACTCTGGATAATCTTCCTCTTCGTCTGGCTTGCGTCAGCCCGCTCGATTGCAGTCCACTCACATCTGCTTCTGACCACTCTTTGATGTCATCTTGACCCGTGAAGGCAATGATCTGAGCACCGAGATAAGATCCAATGATGTCCTTCAGTGTCGATTTCCGGTCCGGCTTCAAAAACTCCTCGGGATATCCCTCAATCAAGGCAAGTATCAATTCCGAGCTTTGAGTACCGACATCTTGCCAGTTTGTTCGATCGTAGTCGCCATCGCGTTTCACGTGCGAGAATTCGTATAGACCGAGTGCATCAGGGGCCATTTGCGAGAGGAGATATTCGACAATCTTGTCCAGTTGACCGACAAACAGCGAGGGCTTCTCACCAGCTAGCTCCGCGAGATGCTCCAGACCTACATCTCGCGCGTGCCATGGTATCATGGTGATACACTGATCTATCAGCTTGGTGAGCCGAGAGCTCCGAGCTGTACTCACCCCGAAGGCTTGACTGATCAACAGCGGCCTGTGCGAAGTGACTCCATGAATAACATCCCCATTATAGATCATCATTCTCGACATTGCCTTGAGAGCCTGAATCTTGGTGTCTACTGAATGATCCGTGAAACCACCCAATATGATCTCCGAGATATCCGCCGAGTCCATCGATTCGCTAGCATTGCCCATGTGCAACAATTGTGGACAATTGGCAAGAATCTGGTAGGCAGTAAAGCGATGCCATGTCTGAGTTGATATAGTGAGGGAGACAACGACTGATGGGAGCTGTACGAATGGGCCTGTGGGTAAGCGGAACCTATGTTGGTACATACGTTGCTTTTTTTGAGACTCCTCAGCCCATTTGGCAGCACAGAGGGCTATACTCTTTCTGACCTTCATGTCCATCTCATCTTTCAGACCATGACATAATGCATCCTCTATCTTCACTCTCATAGTCTCGTGCACGGCATACCATGGGGTCGAAGCAACTCTTTCCTGGGGGTTGAGGTAAAGGCCATCCATGGTTTTAAACATAAGCCGATTAAGACTAAGGAGTGATATCATCCGGGCCTATCATCAGCTAGATTTTAACATATCTTTCCTTACATCTGACTGAAAGCCACCGACACCCTGGGCACCAATTTGCGCAAGAAGTACCAGTGTCTTGCCTGGCTCGGCAATGACAAGTTGATGCAACGACTTGGTTGCCCTGCGGATAAGCCGAATGCTAAGAGGTGACTCACTCATTGACATCTCCTCCTGCTGGATCCGTCAGCGCATGTAGGATAGGCGCAAGCTCTGCGAGCAGATGCTCTGCAGACATGGCGCAGGTCTGGCTATAGGACGAGAGAAAGTTGATCAACTGGTTAGGCCAAGTGGAGGACCTCCACCCCCACACCGCGCGCCTGGTTGCTCGCCCGGTTAGGCTTGGCGAAAGGGAACCACGTCCGCTTTATACGGCATCATCGTTTTGATGTGCACACAAAAGACGACTTGGCGGCAATCGCTGTCAGGTTTCAGCATGCAACGCTGAATAGTTCTCTTCACTGCTTAACCAGACTCCGACTCGGGAATCGAAGCCGTCAGCTCGAGAAAGGTATCGATCTTAGCTCGGCATGGTGTTTCTAGCCCTTCTCGCCGCTGCGATTCCCGCTTTGGCTTTCGATCCGAATTCACAGACGGGCTTGGCATGGCCGAATCAATTATGGGTTCCAATGGCTGGTTTCACCGCTTCCGATACTCGTATATCGAGCTATTACAATTGGAGTCCAGACGCCAATGTTCCTTCAAAGCGTCAGCAGCCCCTCTTTGATATCCCATTTCCCTTCGTACCGATGCTATGGGGCTGTAATTCGACATATACCGAACCGTTCCAAGAAGCAGTCTCGAACAATTTCTCGAATGTCATGTTGACCAACAATCGAGATATATTGGGATTCAATGAACCAGAGATTACTGGTCAGAGTGAATGTACACCCCAAGAAGCTGTCGATGCGTGGATTCAGTACCTTGAACCATTGAAAGCGCAGGGATACCGACTAGGGAGTCCTGCTGTTACAAGTGGCAATTATGGTAGTGCATGGTACAAGGAATGGTGGGAATTATGTGCTGGACGGTGTAATCCAGATTTCATCGCTCTGCATTGGGTACGTCATACATATGAAACGGGGCTGATGGCAGTACGATCTCAATTCTGGCGATTTCAATAATCACTTGAAAGATGTTCATGCTGAATACAATCTACCGATCTGGGTCACGGAATATGCGGTCCAGAACTTTAGTTATGTCCCTGCTGGATTCGCAGAAGGTGCCATTCAGGCGAATTATACCGATATACAAATATTCATGGATGTCACAAGGAGCTTCATGGAGAGTGTAGCTTGGGTAGAGCGGTATTTCTGGTTTGGAGCCATGTACGAAATGGTACGTATCGATCTTCCATACTTCCCATGTGCAGGGCTAACAAAGTAGCAAGGAGTCAACGACTTGAACAGCCTATTTGACCTGGACCAGGAACATCGGCGGTCAGGAGCATTGAGCGAGTTGGGTGTTCAATACGCAGGCTCGAATGGGACGATACC